>ENA-OQJF01000089-OQJF01000089.1-human-gut-metagenome-genome-assembly--contig:-NODE-89-length-23131-cov-2.819770_pt1 | contig 23131 bp, 29 predicted proteins | sample MGYA00242595_ERZ504761 | MGnify/ENA primary metagenome ERZ504761 (study PRJEB26092, sample SAMD00036367) | human gut metagenome | host: Homo sapiens | study: EMG produced TPA metagenomics assembly of...
TGTTATTTTATTTTAGGGTTCCTTTTTGCTATTTTGTACAATTTCAAACCCTCATTTTTGTTGATATTGTGTAGTGTTATTTAAAATGTTTTCTCTCCACAAAACAGACACTCTATTTACCGGAGAAATTTCTATGAAGAAGCTCATGCTCTTTTCCCTTCAGCAAAGTATCGTACAAGGAAAGAATCATTGGGTTCTCATTTGATTTCTTGATCTGAGTGTTTACATCTGTATCATATAAGCCCTTCATTCTTGCTTTTCTGGTTCTCGGTCCTGCATTCACCGGCTGACCTCCACCCATGATACATCCTCTGCGGCAGGCCATCACTTCCACAAAATCATACTCTGCTTCGTGATTTTTAATCTGCTGCAATACTTTATCTGCATTTGCAAGGCCATTTACAACTGCCGCCTTAATCTCTCTTCCATTATAATTATAAGTCAGCACTTTAATACCGTCGTCCCCACGCACACCACTCTTTTTAATAGACTCCATGTCTACTCTGTTGTGTCCCTGCTGCAGCCTACGGAGCACTGCCTCTGTAACACCACCGGTAACACCGAAGATCACACCACTTCCGGAGCCGATACCAAACGGTACATCGGCTGCTTCGATCTCAACTTTGTCAAATACAATTCCTGATTTGCGGATCATTCTTACGATTTCTGTTGTTGTAAGCACGTAATCAACATCCTGCTTGCCATTTGTATAAGATTCCGGACGTAAGATTTCTTCCTTCTTCGCCGTACAAGGCATAATTGATACAGATACAATCTTCTTTCCTTCATTTTTCTCAGGATCTTTATAATACTCTCTTACAACTGCTCCAAACATCTGCTGCGGTGATCTGCATGTTGAAAGATTCGGCACGAATTCCGGATATTTATTCTCACAATATTTTACCCATGCCGGACAACAGGATGTAAAGAGTGGCATCTTCTCACCGGAAGTAAATCTCTCAATAAACTCTTTGGATTCCTCCACAACTGTCAGGTCTGCACCATAGGATGTGTCATATACTTCATCAAATCCCAGACGATGCAGTACTCCTACTAACTTACCCATTACATTTTCGCCTTTGGCATAACCAAAATTATCACCGATTGCAACACGTACAGCCGGAGCGATCTGAGCGATCACCTTTGTATTCTTGTCTGCCAAAGCTTCCCACACTTCATCAATATTGGTATGAATACTGATTGCACCGGTCGGACAGACAACACGACACTGTCCACAACCTACGCAGTCTGTTTCTGCAATCTTCTTATTAAATGCCGGTATTACCTGTGCATCAGTTCCACGATACGCGAAGTCGATTGCATTGATATTCTGTACATTATCACACATTCTGACACAGTCACCACACAGGATACATTTATTCGGATCTCTGATAATTGCGTGTGAACTTGTATCAATTGGCTGTATCTCTCTTACATTTTCAAAGCGGATCTCATGAACTCCCATACGGTGAGCCAGTTCCTGCAGATGACACTCGCCACTCTTGATACACGTCGTACAATCTCTGCAGTGAGCAGCCAGAAGTAGTTCCAGTATCAGTTTCCGGTAGCGCATCAGCCTTGGTGTATTTGTATAAATAATCATTCCGTCTCTCGGCTTTTCTGAACATGAAGCAAATGTTTTCCCTCTGTCATCTTCTACCGTGCATAATCGGCAGGCACCATAGATAGATAATTCCGAATGATAACACAAGGTAGGGATATCAATCCCGGCTTTTCTTATTACAGACAATACATTAGGTTCATCCGTGAACTCAATGGCCTGTCCGTCAATTGTCATAATTCCCATAAATCTCTATCCTCCCTACTCTGTATAAACAGCTCCAAATGGGCAGTTATCGATACAACTTCCACACTTGATGCACTTTGAATTATCAATTGTAAATGGTGATTTTATTTTTCCTGTGATTGCATTTACCGGACAGTTCTTCGCACATTTCGAACATCCTTTGCATTTCTCCGGATCAATCTTAAACACACGAAGATTAGAACAGACTCCCGCACGACATTTCTTATCTATTATGTGCTCTTCATATTCTTTTCGGAATGCATGAATCGTACTTACAACCGGCTTTGGTGCACTCTTTCCAAGACCACATAAGGCAGTATTTTCAATCATGTCTGCCAGTTCTTCCAGTTCATCAAGGTCGCTCATTTCTCCGTTTCCGGCAACTATACGTTCCAGGATCTCAAGCATACGCTTAGTTCCTTCTCTGCACGGAACGCATTTTCCACAGCTTTCTCTCTGTGTAAAGTTCATAAAGAATCTTGCAACCTCTACCATACAGGTGTCTTCATCCATAACAACAAGTCCACCGGAACCGATCATGGCACCGATCTTTGACAGTGAGTCAAAATCCATCTTACTATCAAGCTGGGATTCTACCAGACATCCACCGGATGGACCACCGATCTGAACTGCCTTGAACCCTTTATCGTCCTTGATGCCGCCTCCGATATCAAAGATGATTTCACGCAAACTTATTCCCATAGGCACTTCGATCAATCCGGTATTTTTTACATTTCCGGTAAGGGCAAACGCTTTCGTTCCTGGGCTTTGCGGTGTACCGATACGGCTGTACCAGTCTGCTCCGTTTTTAATGATCATCGGGATATTCGCATAAGTCTCTACGTTATTCAATACGGTTGGCTTCTCCCATAATCCCTGTTCTACTGTTCTCGGTGGTTTTACTCTCGGCATGCCTCGCTTGCCTTCGATCGAAGCTGTAAGCGCGGAACCTTCCCCGCATACAAAAGCACCTGCTCCGCGATTGATATGTAATTTGAAGCTGAATCCTGTTCCAAGGATATTCTCTCCCAAAAGTCCTTTCTCTTCCGCCTGAGCGATAGCGATCTGCAGTCTTCGTACTGCCAGCGGATACTCTGCACGAACGTAAATATATCCTTCCTGAGCCTGTACTGCATAAGCTGCCAGCATCATACCTTCGATCATTCGGTGAGGATCACCTTCCATAACGCTTCGATCCATAAATGCACCCGGATCTCCCTCATCGGCATTACAACAGACATATTTCTGCACATTTCCACGGTTTCCGGAAGCAAATCTCCATTTCAGACCAGTCGGGAATCCTGCACCACCTGCACCAACAATTCCGTTTTGCTGCAATATGCTGCTTAATTCTTTCATATCCATAATTTCACTACTCCAGTCCTGTTCCATCGTCAATAATTCCAACGATCGCTGCATCAATAGGAGCATCGCTCATGCCGCAGCCAATCCGTGCCGCACTGCCCTGTGCCACCAGCACATACTCTCCTATTCCCGCTCCGATCTTGTCAATCGCAATGAGTTGTTTTCCAGATGTCTGCATATGATCCAGCACATCCACTATCATGAATTTATTGCCGACCTAAATTTTCACATTTCCGTGTCGAGATAACACTTCCTACTACTTTTCCTGCTATCATACTTTCCTCACTTCCTCTTGCGATTTTCTAATGTAAGTATCTATTTTATAATTCTTACAGTCTGTCCAGTCGCAATCTTCGCTGCATTCGCTTCATCAGTATCGATATGCATCTCCAGCGTAAAGCTGTCATCCACACGGATCTGTACATGATTGAAAACAGTGCCTCTTTCATTCTCCGCCTGCACGGATACCACATCCCCGTCATGCACTCCGGCTGCCATTGCGTCTTTCGGCGGCATATGAATATGTCGTTTTGCAATGATACATCCTTCATTCAGATAAATCGCTACCTTTTGGTCCGACAACTGCGATCGGTGCACTTCCTGCAACATTACCGGATTCCCGAATCGGAGCCTTCACTCCAAGTTTAATTGCATCTGTAGCAGAAACCTCAACCTGAGATTTGCTTCTTACAGGTCCCAGAATTCTTACATTTTCGATTGCTCTGAGCTTCAGACCGACAATTGTAACTGTCTCATTGGAGGCAAACTGTCCGCCCATCAGTTCTTTTTTCTTCGTCAGCTGATATCCTGGTCCGAATAATGCTTCCACATGCTCCTGTGTCAGATGAATGTGTCTTGCAGATACCCCTACCGGAACCAGATATCCCGGTTCTTTTTCGGAAGATTTCTGTTTTTCTACAGCTTCCAGAACCATCTTTGTAATCAAAGCTACATTATTATTGTCCATATTAATTCTCCTCATCAATGCATGCCCGCCCTTAAATCCGGCTGTAGCACAAGAACATATGCGAGCTGATCAGCTCGCATATGCTCTCATTTACAACCGTTACCGCTGACTGAAATGATTCGGGCTATTTTTTTGAAACCAAAACTTATTTGATTGCCGGAAGAATTTTTTCTACGTCTGTGTGTGGTCTTGGGATTACGTGTGTTGCCACTAATTCACCAAGTCTTCCTGCTGCTTCTGCACCTGATTCTACTGCAGATTTTACAGCTCCAACGTCTCCACGAACCATTACTGTTACCAGACCGGAACCGATTTTTTCTGTTCCGACTAAAACTACGTTTGCAGCTTTTAACATTGTATCTGCTGCTTCAATAGATGCTACAAGACCTCTAGTTTCAACCATTCCTAATGCTTCCTGTGCCATTCTTCGTTCCTCCTTCAATTCTACTTTTGTTTCCGCCTGCTCTGCCTTCTTAGCGCTCTTCCTTACTCTCTGTACGGTTTTGGCCGGCGCTTTGGCTGCAGTTGTTTCTTTCTTGCGGCAGGCTTTGCAGTTGTCTTTGCACTTTCCTGCTCTGCCGGTTTCTTTTCCTCTGCCATAAGGGCTGCCTCCTAACGTATCCGATTGACGCTCTTATTAATCAATTTGATGATCTCTTCATGGGGACTCGGAATCACCGTATAACATACCGGCTCTTTGATTCCATTCGCTGCGGCAGCTTCAATGGCTTGTGTGACAGCGGATACATCGCCACGGATAATGATCGTCACAAGACGCCCGCCCAGTTTTTCTCCCAGGTGATCATCTCAACATCTGCGGTTTTACACATAATATCGACAGCATCAATAGCCGCTGTTACACTTGGGATTTCAAAAAATCCATAACACTGTCCCATGAGACTTCTCCTTTACTTTCTGTAATCCTTAAATTATACAGTTGGAAGGATTTTTTCTACGTCGTTGTGTGGTCTTGGAATTACGTGTGTTGCTACTAATTCTCCAAGTCTTCCTGCTGCATCTGCTCCTGTTTCAACAGCTGCTTTTACAGCTCCAACATCTCCGCGAACCATAACTGTTACCAGACCAGATCCGATTTTTTCTGTTCCTACTAATGTTACCTCAGCTGCTTTTGTCATTGCATCTGCTGCTTCGATTGCTGCTGTAAGTCCTCTTGTTTCTACCATTCCTAATGCAAGCTGTGCCATTGCCATTGTAATATCCTCCTAAATTTCTTCGACTTCTTCGTCTGTTACTTTGTGTGGTGTTCCTTTATCAAATGCGTTAAGCTTAAGCATCTTCTCAGTGTCCTCAGTCGGTCTTGAGATCTTATACTTTGTGACAATTCCTGTCATTGACTCTGCTTTCGCTGTAGCAGCCTCAAGTGCTGCCTCCACATCTGCTACCTGACCGCGGAACTTGATCATTACGATCAACGGTACAGGCAGTTCGTCTGCATTTGCAGGTTTATTTTTATCGAAGTTCTCCAGTCTTACATTTCCTGCTTTACATCCGGCATCAGCCGCTGCAAATGCTGTTGCAAGTCCGAATACTTCCAGCATACCTACTGCTTCCATAATCTCTCACCTTATTTATTGATGATTGCGATCTTAAGACCTTTCATAGCGAGGTTTGTCTCATGAGCTTCATTGATCTGCTCAAGTGGGAACTCATGTGTGATCAGGTCATCTATCGGAAGTCCGATTGCTTTTGCTCTCTTAAGGAAATCAAATGTAGTTGCGTAATCTCTCAGAGTGTATACCCATGAGCCAACCAGTGTAATTTCTTTTGAGCAAAGATCGAAGTGTGGGTTGATTGTTGCATCTCCACCGTTGATGAAGAATCCAAGTTCACAAAGTCCACCGCCGTTGCGGATGAATTTGTAAATATTTGCATGAGCGACCGGTGATCCTGTACACTGGAATGCGAAGTCAGCAGCATGTCCGCCGAATGCGTCTTTCACTCCCTGTGCAAGTGCATCGATTCCCTGGAAATCTTTGAAGTTAACTGACTTCTCAGCTCCCATTCTCTTAGCAAAGTCAAGTCTCTTCTGCTCTCCGTCTACAGCTACGATATTCTCGATACCCATTGTACGAAGAACTGCGATACAGATCAGTCCGATCGGTCCACATCCCTGAACAACAACTCTGCTGTTGAATCTTAAGATTCCTGTTGTCTTAGCTCTTTCTACTGCATGTACAAGTACTGCACATGGCTCGATCAGTACACGGGATTTCAGATCCAGATCACTTACGTTGAATACTGTAGATCCCTCACGGATCAGGATGTAATCTGAGAACCATCCATTCAGATGAACATCATCGTCCGGAAGAAGTCCGTATACATCAGCTCCACCTACGTTCTGTTTGTTGAGGTCGTACATTGTGATCTCCGGGTCATCCTTGAAGATCATACATGTAACAACTTTGTCTCCAACATTCAGAGCCTTTCCAGCGCTGTCAACTTTAACGTTTTTACCCATCTTAACGATCTCACCTGTTCCCTCGTGTCCGAGTACTACAGGGATAAGGCTGAATGGGTCTCTCTTGAATTCGTGAGCGTCTGTTCCACAAACACCACATCCTTCAACTTTAACAAGAATATCTCCGTCACCAACTTCCGGCATCGGATACTCTTTGATTTCAAAATGCTCAAGTGCTGTAAGCATAGCTACATGAGCTGTCTTTGGAATTTCATTTCCTGCTGCTTTCTGTGCCGGAGCTGCTTCTGGAACTTTCTTTTCCAGCATGCTCTCAAGTACCTGTTTTACAACAGCTTCTACATTAGCAGAATTCATTTCCATTGTCTATACCTCCGTTATCTTATACATAAGCTGTCTGTCATTACGCAACGTCTTCTCTTTGTGAAGCTGCTTGCGCTTGTAAGTCCTTCACCAGTTCTGCTGGCAATTGTAAATGTACAGAAGCCTTCGCCTCCGAATCCAAGTGCCGCATAGGATGGTCCGTTCTTAACAAGAATTGCTGTGTCAATTGCTTTTGCATATTTTGTAATACGATCTACATTCTTGGAATGAATGTGAGCGGAATGTCTGTTACCATGCTCAAGCCATACAGCCTGCTCTACAGCATCGTCGAAATCTTTCGCTCTTACTACACCAAGAATTGGCATCATAAGCTCTGTTGCGATCAGTGGGTGTTCCTTTGGTCCTTCAAATGTAATACATCTGATATTGTCCGGAACTGTAACTCCGATCATTCCAAGCAGTGTCTTTGCATCACGTCCAACACATTTTCTGTTCAGCTTTCCGCCTGCAAGAACTACATTTGTCAGTGCATCCTGCTCTTCCTTGGAAGCCAGGTAGCATCCCTGCTCATTTACCATGTAGTGCATCAGTTCATCAACGATAGAATCAACTGCAACAATCTCTTTTTCTGCGATACACGGAAGGTTGTTATCAAATGTACATCCGTTTACAATGTCCTCAGCTGCCTTACGGATATCTGCTGTCTCATCAACGAGTGCCGGTGGGTTACCTGCTCCAGCTCCGATTCCTCTTCTTCCTGAAGAAAGAACTGCTGTAACAACTCCCGGACCTCCTGTTGCAGCGATCAGCTGAATTGCAGGATGTTTCATCATGATGTTACTTGTCTCAAGTGTCGGATGCTCTACTGTACAAGCAATGTTGTCCGGTCCACCAACCTCAACAGATGCTTCGTTCAGAAGATTAACTGCGTAGATTGATGTTTTGATTGCTGCCGGATGTGGGTTAAATACTACTGTATTTCCACCTGCGAACATTCCGATTGTGTTACAGAGAACTGTCTCACTTGGGTTTGTACAAGGTGTGATCGCTCCGATTACTCCGAACGGTCCCATCTCGATCAATGTAAGACCTCTGTCTCCTGACCATGCCTGTGTAGTGATATCCTCTGTTCCCGGAGTCTTCTCAGCTACAAGCTGGTGTTTTAAAATTTTATGTCCGACATTTCCCATGCCAGTCTCCTGAACTCCCATGCGGGCCAGGATTTCTGCATTCTCCTTGATCTTTTTACGGATGTTGGAGATAACTTTCTCTCTGTGATCCAGTGACATCTTAGCCACGATCTTCTGGGACGCTTTCGCTGCCTCAATGGCCTCGTTCATATCCTTGAATACACCGCGGTCTCCCTGTACATCAGAAGCGATCTGCATCTTTGCAAGAACGTCCTGTACGATGTCCTGAACCATCTGTTCATTTATAGACACTCTAATACCTCCTTGAAGACTTGTTTTCCGTAAGCTGCGATTGCTGTGTCCTGCTCAGCAGTTCCACCGCTGACTCCGAGTGCACCGACGATCTTGCCATCAGCTTCGAGTACCTCTCCACCCCCGAAGATCACGATCTTACCGTCATTCGTAAACTGAATTCCGTATAACGGCTGTCCCGGCTGACTCAACTGACTTAACTCTGCTGTGGACATCTTAAGGCTCGCGGAAGTATATGTCTTGTTCAATGCAATGTCAAAGCTTGCTATGTAGGCGTCATCCATACACTGGACGGCTACAGGTCTGCCTGCCTTGTCGGAAACTGCTACAACCGCATTCACGCCCACACGTGCCGCTTCTGCCTTAACTTTTTCAATCAAGGCATTGGCAAGCTTCAATGTCATCTGATGCTTTTTGCATTTACAGACATGTTTGTGTGTATGTTGTGGAGCTGCTTCCTTCATCTGATCCAGCACAGCCTGAACTGCACTGGTAATTTCCTGCTCATTCATAGCATTGCTCCTTTACTAATCTGTCAGATTACATTCCCAGCTGTTCCATAACTTTCTTTGTGATAGAAGCTACAAGATCAGCATCTGTTCCTTCTGGAGCTGCTGCTGAAGATCCGCCACAGTTTCCACCGCATGAATGGCAGCTTGGCTTACCAGCTTTAGCGTTCGGGCAAAGGTTTGCCGGGTGTTTTCCTGGAAGTCCCATCTGTCTTCTCAGTTCGTACAGTCTCTGAACCTGCTCATCGTTCAGTTCCTGAGGTCCGCCAACCTGCATGGACTGCCATAACAGACGTGCGTAGAACTCAAGAGACTCCATCTTGTGGTATGCGCTCAGAAGGCTGTCTGAGTAAGCAAGTGCTCCGTGGTTCTCAAGAAGAACTGCATCAAAGTGCTGAAGGTATGGCTCGATAGCGTCCGGAATCTCCATTGTAGAAGGTGTACCGTATTTAGCGATCGGAACACATCCAAGAGCGATAACTGCTTCTGGCATGATTGGCTGTGTAAGCGGAATACCAGCGATAGCGAATGTTGTAGCGTACAGTGGATGAGCATGTACTACAGACTGAACGTCTGGTCTCTCTCTGTACACACGCATGTGCATCTTAATTTCTGAAGATGGTCTGAATCCTTTATTTGCCTGAAGAACATTACCATTCTCATCTACTTTACAGATGTACTCTGGCGTCATGAATCCTTTGCTGACACCTGTTGGTGTACACAGGAACTCATGGTCGTTCAGTTTTACAGAAAAGTTTCCGTCATTAGCTGCAACCATTCCACGGTTGTAAACTCTTCTTCCGATTTCACACATTTCTTTTTTGATTTCGTATTCGTTTTGCATTTTTTCTCCTCCTTGGAATCGTGTCAAAACTTTTGTTTTGTGTTGTTTCTTAACTTATTTTACCACACAATCCCACATTAGTCAATTTGAACAGCCGTTGTTTTTGTTGTTTCTTGTGATTATTTTCACTATTTTCTCTGTTTTCGACTTCGTGCAGATTATCTGATTGTGTTTTTTATTTTTAACCACCGATCCGGCACTCTACACCGGAAACTTCTTCTGCTACTTTCAGAAGTCGTTCCATCTTTTCATTTGTCGGTGGTTTTACATCCCCCATCAGGTATGGGCGGTTCAGTCCGTCATATTTATCCTGTCCCAGCCTGTGGTAAGGCAGAAGATGCATTCTTCTTACATTGCCAAGTTTGCGGACATATGCGGCAATATCACGGATTTCTATCTCTGTATCATTGAATCCCGGGATTACCGGAACACGGATGCTCAACTCTGTCATATGAGAATCTGCAATCTTCTTTGCGTTCTCTAACATCAGTTCATTCGAGCGTCCTGTAAATTCTTTATGTTTCTCCGGATTCATATGTTTGATATCCAGCAGATACTGGTCTAAATATGGAAGAATCTCTTCGATTGTACTGTATGGTGCGCATCCCATACTTTCCATCGCAGTTGTGATTCCTGACTCTTTCGCTGCTCGCAGAAGGTCTCTCGCGAACTTCGGCTGGCAAAGGCTTTCGCCTCCGGAAAGTGTAAGTCCGCCTCCGGTTCTTCTATAATAAGTACGATCTTTTTCTACCGTCTTCATTACTTCTGCAACCGTAGTGTCCTCACCGATCACTTTCGGTTCTCCCTGTACCATCATTGTCTCGATCTCGTAGTGCTGTGATTCCGGATTACAGCACCAGCGGCATCTGAGCACACAGCCCTTTAGGAACACAATGGTTCGAATTCCATTCCCATCATGGATGGAATACCGCTGGATATCGAAGATTCTTCCTTTGGTCTTCAGATATTCTTCCATGCTGTCTCCTTCTTATTCTTAAAATCCCTGCTCCGTTCTGCGGATGATATCATCCTGCAGTGACTTGGACAATGTCGTAAACAGTGCGCTGTATCCAGCTACACGTACAACCAGATGTTTGTACTGCTCCGGATGCTTCTGTGCATCCAGAAGTGTCTCACGGCTGACAACGTTAAACTGCATGTGGCTTCCCTTCTGATCGAAGTATGACTGGATCAGTCCTACAAACTTCTCAAGTCCTTCTCTTCCACTCAGTGCTGACGGATGGAACTTCTGATTGAACAGTGTTCCGTTTGAAGCAATATAGTGGTCTAATCTGGAAACGGAGTTTTGCAGCTGCTGTCGGTCCGCTTACATCCTTACCTGCTGATGGAGATACTCCATCGGCTACAGGCATGTGTGCCAGACGTCCATCCGGTGTAGCTCCTGTCTGTCCGCCAAGCGGTACATTTGCTGATACCGGATACAATCCTGCCTGGAACATACCTCCACGCGGGTTTTTATATTTCTCCAGTGGTTTTGTATAAGTATAGGCAACATCTCTTGCAAATGCGTCAACTTCCGGAATATCATTTCCGAACTTCGGCACTGCATCGATCAGCTTGAGGATTCTCTCGCCGTTTGCCTTCACCTGTTCTGATTCTGTTGCTGCAACAACAGTTTTCAGGATTGCTGCAACTTCTTTCTCACCTACCGGCTGTCCGGCAGATTTCATTGCAGAAGCAACCTCTGATACCATCTCTGCAACATCCTCGTTGCTCAGGCCCTTTCCATAGTTTGTGCTAAGAGCCATCTTCAGATCATGCATCGTGATCTTATTCTCGTCATAAACGAGTTTCTTTACTGCGTAAAGTGCATCTGCCATATTGGCAACACCGAATCCCTGCGGACCTGTAAAGTTATATACAGCGCCTCCCTGTTCCAGTGTTTTTCCTCTCTTGATACAGTCATCAACCATACATGCAAGAAACGGCAACGGTGCTCTCTCCGCATGTGCCATATCAATGGCATTGTCAGCATTAACAAGCAGTGCGATCGCGTAATCCATCTGTGCTTTATAAGCATCATAGAATTCATCAAATGTCTTCATATCCTCAACATTACCTGTCTTTGGACCAATCTGTACACCCTTGTCCACACCATTTGAAAATACCAGTTCCAGCGGACGACACATATTGAAGAATGCTGCATCATGCCATCCATTTGTCTTACCAGCCTTCTGTGGTTCTACACATCCGATGATGTTGTAGTCTCTCGCATCCTGTAAAGTCAGTCCACGGCTCTCAAGTGACGGGATAATAACCTCATCATTATAATAAGCCGGGAGTCCGATTCCTGTTCTTGTAAGTTCTGCTGCATAAATCAAGAATTCATGTGGTGATCCATTCCAAACTCTTACTGAAAGAGAAGGCATTGGAAGGAATACATGCATAGATGATGTAATACACATAAATGAAAGATCATTCGTAACATCTATACCATCTTCATTCTGTCCTCCTGCAATCAGGTTCTGGAACAGACTGTAACCTGCGAATCCTTCTGCTGAAGCCGCATCACGACACTTGTTCAGGTCATTTAATTTAACCCAGATACAATCCAGCAGTTCCTGTGCAAACTCTCTTGTGATCTTGCCGCTGTCGAGATCCTTCTTATAATAAGGATACATATACTGATCAAATCTTCCAGGGGATATTGAATGTCCACTGGACTCAATCTGTAACAGCTGCTGTACAAACCAGAAGGACTGACATGCTTCATAGAATCCTGTCGCACCCTTCTCCGGTACATTCGCACAATTCTGTGCAATGATAAGAAGTTCTTTCTTTCTTACCGGATCAGAACATTTCTCCGCCATCTCAAGTGCAAGCTTTGCATAACGACGGGCATATGTAATTGCAGCATCACAGCTGATCATCACTGCCTCAAGGAAACGTGATTTTGTCTGGTAGTTACCATCACTAACCTTCATAGAAGCAAGCTCATCTTCTGCTTTCTTGCGGATTCCGGAAAATCCGATCTCGAGAACTTCACCGTACTTAACTGTCACATGTCCTACACCATTGTAAAAATAGTTTCCAGGTGTAAAGATATTGTGTTCAATGTCAAGTAATGTCTCCGGCTCCATATATGCTGTAGCCAGGTCACTTGTTGTACGGCCCTTCCAGTAAGCATTCGCCTCTTTCAGTTCCTTCTTCGTCTGCTCAGAGATGTAGAACGGGTCAGCACTTCTTGTTTCAACTGTATCAAACTCTGCCTCCAACCACTCGTAAGAGAACTCCGGAAATGTCTGGCATCCTCTTGGGGCAAGTGTGCTGCTTCCAACAACAAGTTCCAGGTCACGGATTGTGATCGGAATATTCTCCAAAATATGCTGGAACGCTTTTGCTCTACGGATGATCATTGGTTCATTCTCAGTCTGTTTGTACGACTCCGTAATCAGTACTGCTCTCGCCGACTCAATCTCAGGCATCTTCGCATACAGGTTTTCTACCAGTTTTGGAATTCTGTCCGACTTCGGGATGGGAGTACTGTCATAAGTATAAAGTCCCATTTTGTTCTTAAACTCCTTTCTTCCAATATTAACATTTATTATACTTTATTTATCCCTTAAAGTCAATCAAAACACAATACATCCCACATTATATTTCTCTAAAGTTACAACAAATCCCAACATGGTTTGTGTTGTGTTTTATTTGTTTTTTCTCTGTATTTTACCTCGAATTAATTGACATTTTACTCAAAATACCGCATAATTAGGGTATATATGCGACATGACACGTTAATCGACACTGTGTCTCTCGCGCGAACGATTAGAAAGAAGGGTTGGATTATATGGCTTCTTATGAATTTGATATCCACACACATTCCATCGCCAGCGGGCACGGAACCTGTGCAACCATGACTGATATGGCAAAAGCTGCCAATGCAGCCGGGCTTAAGATGCTTGGAATTTCCGATCATGGTCCGAAAACGCTTGGTGGCGGACGCATTTCTTATTTCCGCAGCCTTGCATTTGCACAACCAAAGCGTCTCGGTGTTAGAATGCTTTACGGTGCAGAGGTAAATATTCTGGATCAAGAAGGAAAACTGGATCTTGATGATGAGATTTTAGAGTCTCTGGATTATGTTATAGCAAGTATGCATCGTCCAATTTTCAAATCCGGAACAGCAGATGAGAACACCCGTGCTTATATCAAGACTATGGAGAATCCTAATGTTAATATCATCGGTCATTGCGATGACGAAAAATTCCCGGTAGATTATTTTGCGCTTTTCCGTGCTGCAATGGAGAACCATGTTCTGCTTGAGATCAATAACAGTTCTTTAAGTCCAGATGGATATCGTGGGGATACGACCTATGCTGATCTCTTAATATTGAATCTGTCCAAGCACTTTAATTATCCGGTTCTATTCTCCAGTGACAGCCACGGCACCGAACATATCGGTGACTTCCAGTATGCCGAAGCTTTGGCTCGAAAAGCTGACATTCCGGAGGATCTTATCCTGAATTACTCTGTACGTAAGTTTATGGGATTTTTAGGTGAGAGATAATACTATAATATAGAAGGAATACTTACAATGGGAAAATGTCTTTTCTTTGATGCAGATGGAACAATTTTAGATATTGTAAAAGGAACACCAGAAGATACAAAACTTGCACTTCAACAGTTGAGAAAAAAACGGACATAAGACTTTCTATCTGTACCGGTCGTTCAAACGACTTTTGTTCCTGAATATCTTATGAAGGAGATTGGATTTGACGGACTTATCGCTAATCTTGGAGCATATATCGAATATAATGGAACGCGGGTATTTGAGCGTGAGATGCCAACCGACCTGGCATGGAAGACCGTAGAGATCATTAAGGCAAACGGTTTTATCCCTGTACTGGAAGGCAATGATTATATGTACTATAATCTGGATGAATATACAAGTGACATAGACTGGTTTGCTGATCTGATCACTCAGGAACTCGGTAACAAACTGCTTCCTATTCGTGGAAATGAATATAATCTTCACTTTAACAAAATAAGTGCCAAGCGCACACCCGGATGTAATCCAGAGAAATTATGCCAGGAATTATCCCTATGGTATGATTATATTATTCACAGTGGATCTTTTGTTGGAAGAACGATTGAATTTGTCATGAAAGGCTGTTCCAAAGGACTTGCGATCAGTGTTATGAGTAATGTACTTGGATACGAAAAGAGGGATGTTATTGCTTTCGGCGATAGCAATAATGACTTGCCAATGTTCCAGGCTGCCGGATTTAAGGTTGCTATGGGAAATGGATCTAAAGACTTGAAATCACAGGCTGATTATGTGACCGGCGCCTTGGAAGACGGCGGAATCCGCCAGGCGCTGGAATATCTGAATTTGATTTGATTACATATTAAAAGATTGAAATTCTCTTACTGTTTCTTTCAATCTTTTAATTTATTGTTGCGCATTATGCAACTAATAGTTTTTCTTTCTTGATTATTCCATACTCCTTTGCTACGTTTATAATGTAAGGCAGATCGTTCAATATTATGCTTTAAGCAAGGAGGCTCAATAACATGAAAGTATTATTAGTAAATGGATCCCCACATAAAAATGGCTGTACACACCGTGCTTTACAAGAAATTCAGATGCAATTAAAAAAAGAAGCAATTGATTCTGAAATTTTTTGGTATTGGAAGCACTGTCCAAGGATGTATCGGATGCTGTCAATGTCAAGAAAGCGGAACCTGTGTATTTGATGATATTTTTAAAGATATTTTTAGAAAAAGCAAAGGATACTGATGGATTCGTATTTGGATCCGCTGTTTATTATGGATCTTCCACTGGTTCTCTTTCTTCTTTTATGGATCGTCTTTTCTTCAGTGGAAGTTCTTATCTTGAAAACAAACCAGCTGCCGCAGTTGTTTCCTGTCGCAGAGGAGGTGCTTCTGAAGCCTTCTCCCAGATGAACATGTATTTTGCAATGTGTAATATGCCAATTGTTCCATCTCAATATTGGAATCAGGTTCACGGCTTGAAACCAACAGACATAGAAAAAGATCTCGAAGGACTTCAAACCATGCGCACACTTGCTCTTAACATGAGTTGGCTTTTAAAATGTATTGAAGCTGGAAAATCCAACGGCATTCCACTTCCTCAACGTGAGGAACCCATTGCAACAAATTTCATCAGATAACTTCCTTTTTACCATTCTGATATTTTCATCTTTCAGGATGGTATTATTTCTATAAATTCAAAAGTCCGTCTATGAACATTGATAATTAATACATAGACGGACTTTTTATACATCAAATTATGCTTCGCATTTTGTAAAGTACATAGAGATTCCCTGTCCTCCACCAATACACATGCTAATCATTGCATCTTTTTATCTGTTCTCATTAACTCATACATTACTTTTACAGTAAGCATTGCGCCTGTTGCTCCGATTGGATGTCCGATGGAGATTCCGCCACCATAAATATTAACCTTTTCAGGATCAAGTCCAAGATCACGGCTCACCGCATACGCCTGACTCGCAAATGCTTCATTGATTTCAAACATATCAATGGATTTAAGATCTAATCCAAGTTTATCAGCAAGTTTCTCGCTGGAGATTTTCGGTGAATATCCCATTAGTTCCGCATCAAATCCGGCAATTGCATATCCTTCTATCTTTACTTTTGGTGTCACCCCAAGTTCTTCTGCTTTTTCTTTAGACATTACAACAACTGCTGCAGCGCCATCATTTAAGCTGGAAGAATTTGCCGCTGTTACTGTACCTCCTTTTACAAAACATGGACGAAGTTTTGCAAGTTTTTCCATACTCTGTCCTTCTCTTGGTCCCTCATCTGTATCAAAAATCGTTACATTTCCCTTACGATCTTTCAATTCTACCGGAAGAATCTCATCTTTGAACTTGCCTTCTTTAATTGCTTTGCATGCTCTCTGATGACTACGTACTGCGAACGCATCCTGCTCTTCTCTTGTTACATGATATTTTTTTGCTACATTTTCTGCCGTCACACCATTATGATTTCCATCCAACGGCCATGTAAGAATGTCAATAACTCCATCCTCAAATACTTTGTGACCCATTCTTGCTCCCCATCGTGCATCGTTTACATAATACGGAAGTCTTGAAATATTCTCTGTACCACCAGCAACAACAACGTCCGCCTGTCCTGTCTGAATCTCCATCACAGCTTCTGCAATGGACTGAAGCCCTGAGCCACACTGACGGTTTACAGAATAAGCGGTTGTTTCTTTCGGCATTCCAGCCTTTAAGCTTACTGCTCTTGCAATAAATCCATTTTCTGCAACTTCTCCAACTTGTCCAATTACAACCTCATCAACATCTGATGGCTGGATTCCCGCCCTTTTAACTGCTTCTTTTACCACCATTGCTCCCATGTCTATTGCTGTGATATCTTTCAAACTTCCACCATAACTTCCAACTGGAAGTCTCACGCCGCTTACAATTACTACATCTTTCATGAATTTTCTCCTTCTTCTATTTTCACAATCTTATAAGTCTTTTATTTTTCTTTCAATTTAAGTCCAAAAGGTCCATCCTGAACAAATAATCTTTCGTCCATTACGCGCAGATTCTTGCTTATAATTGGCTTAAAATCCATTTTATCAAGTATCTGTGTCTGTAGATCGATTCCCGGGGCAATCTCTATCAACTCAACACCATCTTTTACCAATTGAATACTGCACGTTCTGTTACAACCATGACTTCCTGTCCTTTTTTTCTCGCCATTGGTCCATTAAAAGATAATTGTGCAACCTGCCGCACCATTTTTCGTATTTTTCCTTCTTGAAGAATTTCAAGTTTTCTATTTTCAAACTTGTATTTTGCTCCACCAGCTGTAAATGTTCCAAGGAAAACTACTTTCTTAGCATTTTGTGTAATATCAATAAATCCACCGGCACCTGTACATCGAACTCCCATTTTTGTTGAATTGACACTTCCGTCCTCTCCTAGTTCACCAATTCCCATATATGTAATATCCACACCAGCCCCATTGTAATAATCCATCTGCTCATGATGTCCAATCATCGCATAAAGATTCTGACCAATTCCAAAATCAATGCCTCCTGCCTGAACACCTCCATAGATTCCTGATTCTACAGTAATCATAATGTCATCTGATATGCCTTCCTCATTGCAGACTCTTCCTACCATATCATTTGGAATTCCTGTTCCAAGATTAACAACTGCTCCATGATACAATTCCATTGCACCTCTACGCGCAATAAATTTTCTTTCATTAAAAGACGCTGCTGGAATATTTTCTTGTGGTACTCTTGCCTGCCCACAATAAGATGGATCAAAATACCAAGATGATGTCTGACGATGTTCCTCCAAAGGATTTTCGCAGACCACAATATCATCAATAAAAACTCCTGGAACCGTTACTTCTTTTGGGTTTAAGCTTCCTGTCTGAACCACACGTTTTACCTGTGCAATTACTCTTCCCCCGTATCGCTTAGCAGCCATAACAGCCGGAAGTACTTCTAGCTTCATTGCTTCTTCTGTTGTTGTCAGATTTCCCATCTCATCGCACTCCGTACCTCGTATAATGCATACATCAATCGGAATCTGATTATAAAACATATACTCTTCATCTTTGTATTTAATAATATCAACAATATCTGGAAGCCTTTTGGTTCGCTCATTCATCTTTCCACCTTCAATACGTGGATCAATAAATGTGCCCAGTCCCACTTTTGCCATTTTTCCCGGAAGACCACATGCCATACTATGATATAATTGTGCAATTTGTCCCTGCGGCAGACAATATGCATCTACCTGATTTTTTGCTATCATATCCATCCAACGTGGTTGTAATCCCCAATGAGATCCTATAATTCTCGTCACCATGCCTTCATGTGCAAAGTGCTGGATTCCATCTTTTCTATCACTCTGTCCGCAAGAATGAAGCAAGGTAAGATTAGAGGGATGTCCGCTTTCCAAAAAACGTTTTTCCAACGCTTTCAAAATAGATTCACTAACACTTACAAGTGTCATCGCAATACTACATACAGTATCTCCGTCTTTCACTTTTCGTGCAGCTTCATCTGCTGTAATAAAATTTGCTTTCAGCATGTTCCTCTCTGCTCCTTTACTTTTTATTCTGGAAAAAACAGTGCTCTGATTGCTCTTTTATCAGTTTTTAATCCTGGGGTTTTTGGAATTTTCTCTAAAAACAGTATCTTTTCTGGGATCATGTATTTTGCAATTCTGTCATGTAATTTTTGTTTGATATCTTCTTCTGTTAACTTGCTTTCTTTTTCCAACACAACAACAGCTGCTGCTACTTCCCCATATTTTTCACTTGGAATTCCTACCAGTGCAGATTCTTTTACCCCTTTTAATGATGTAATTTCATTTTCAACATCATTGCACCATATTTTTTCACCACCACGATTAATCATATCTTTCTTTCTGTCAACAATATACAGATAAGAGTCTTCATTCAGATATCCCATATCCCCTGTATCAAGCCATCCCTCTTTATCGATAGGTGATTTTTCTATATGATAATAAGACTCGCATATGTTAGTACCCTTTAACTGTACATTTCCAATTTCTTTACATGGCACTTCTTTTCCAGAATCATCAACAATCTTGAGTTCCATACCTGGTATTGGTTTTCCCTGTGCTTTTGCATAAATACTTGTAGCTGCATCAGATAGGAAAAATTGTTGCCGGAGATGATGTTTCTGTCATTCCATATATTCGATGAAACGTCATCTGTGGCATCCATTGATGTAATTTCATCATCGTCTCTACCGGCATATAACTGCTACCACAAGCCAACACACGAATACTTTCATTCTTAGAAAATTTATTTTTCAGTTCTAAAAGAAGTCCAAATACAGTCGGTGAACCATGCAAAAATGTTATCTCATGTTCTTGTATAGCACTTAAAATCCTATAAGCATCATACCTTTTATGCAGATAAACCGTTCCACCAATATATACAAATAAGCCTAGAAGTGCAACTAAACCAGTAATATGATAAATTGGAACTGGAATGATTGTCCGATCATCTTCTCCGAGTTCAAGGATTCGCTGATATATCATAACTGCATGATTTATGTTATAATTTTTCAAAATGACTCCCTTACTAGTTGACGTAGTTCCTGACGTAAACATCAGAATCACTTCATCCTCCAGCTCTCCTTCTCCAGATTCCTCTTTTTCTTTCTGCATTGCCAGATACGTAAATCCATATTCTGTTTTCTCATTTTCGGTCAGGATAACTTTTATCCCACATTCTGTATAGAATGATGTCCATACCTTATAATCTTCACTAACGAATATAAATTTTAAATCTGCTTTTTTCACAAGAGACTGTATCTCTGGTTCACGATATTTCGTAGGAAGCGGAACTGCCACTGCACCAAGCTTGCACACTGCATAAATTGCAGTGGCAAACTCAATTCCATTATTTAAAAGAAGTCCAATATGATTTCCTTTTTCCACCTTCAGTATATGTTTCATATAAGCTGCCAGTTGGTTAACCATTTCCAAGAACTTCTGATATGTATACTCACGATTCCAGTTGTCTACAATTCCTATCTTATCCGGATATTTTGTTGCTGTATCACACAACATTTCGTAAAAACTGTTCTTCATTTTTGAGAAGGTATAAACAGTACGATTCCCGATTTGTCGTTCTTCCATGTCTCTCTGAAGCCACGTTCCCCACACATCTTTTCCTTTTACCATAACTGTATATCACCTCATTCTTACCTCTTTACACAATCATACCTCCACCTACATTGATCACTTCAGATGTAATGTAAGAAGCTTCATCAGATGCAAGAAATGCAACCATATTGCCAACATCTGCTGCTTTTCCTGCATAGCCCATCGGGATTCTCTGCATCATACTTTCCCAGGCTGCTCCGTCATTTACTTCTTTCAATTTCAAGGTCATATCTGTCTCAATAAATCCCGGACAAATTGCATTACAGGTGATTCCTTTTCTTGCATTTTCTCTTGCTGCAGTCTTTGTAAGTCCTACAACACCAGCTTTTGCTGCTGCATAGTTTGCCTGTCCTATATTTCCCAACCAGCTACCAGAAGAGATGTTGATCACACGCCCGTATCCTTTTTGTCTCATGTACTTGATCGCTTCCTGCGTTCCAAAGAACGCACCTGTCAAATCTACATCAATTACAAGCTGCCAGTTTTCTACTGGCATCTTGTGAAGCATTCCGTCCCGGTTAATTCCGGCATTATTAACCATAATGTCCAATGTTCCATATGTATCAATCGCATACTTGACCATCGCTTGTACTTCTTCCTGTCTAGAAACATTTACAGTAAATGCACTTGCTATTCCACCAGATTTTTCAATCAGTGCCACAGTCTCATCTGCCGGTGCCATGTCTGCTACAACCACCTTTGCTCCTTCTGTTGCAAGCTTCAATGCGATTCCACGACCAAGTCCTCTTCCTGCTCCTGTAACAATTGCTACTTTATTTTCCAGTCTCATGTTCATATCCTCTCTTCCGATTTATCTATTAATCTCTTTCTTCATATTCTTGTTGAAAAGTCTTCTTTTCGTTTTCCTGTTTCTGCAAATTCTCTGCTATTTACCCATAAATCCGCCATCTACTGGGATTACAGCACCTGAGATATACGCTGATGCATCAGATGCCAGAAATACAACAAGTCCCTGGAGATCTTCTGGATTTCCCCAACGCCCCATAGGAATTCTTCCTGTAATCTCCTCATACTGCTTCGGATTCACCTCTTTCATATTAGCTGTAAGCTCTGTTGCCATATATCCAGGCGCAATAGCATTTACATTCACGCCATGACTGGACCATTCGTTGGACAATGCTTTGGTAATCTGTGCAACGCCACCCTTACTTGCACTATATGCCGGAATAAGGACACTTGCAAAAAACGCTGTCATCGAAGCTATATTGATAATTTTTCCATATTTCTGTTCAATCATGGTTTTGCCTGCAAGTTGTGATAAGTAGAATACTGCATTCATATTAATTGCTACTATTTTTTCCCAGCGGTCATGTGGAAAGTCAACAGCAGGCGCACGATACTGAATTCCGGCTCCATTCAGAAGAATATCTACACGTCCTCCAAGTTTTTCTAAACACTGATTATAAACAGATTCCAACGAGTCCGTGTCTGACAAATCTCCTTTTACTGCATGAACCATTGCTCCTTCCTTTGCCATTTCCTTCGCAGAATCCTCCACAATATCCAGAATATCCAAAAGAACCACCTCTGCTCCCGCATCATGCAACGCTTGTGCCATTCCATTGCATAGACCTTTTGCTCCTCCTGTTACAATTGCTTTTTTTCCTTCCAGACTGAATTTTTCTATAAATTTATCCATACTGATTCTTTCCTCCATTTCTACTCAAAGCTCAAAGCAACACAGCAAAATATTATCTAAACTGTTTTAAGTACTCTAATACATCTTTCGCACCATCTCCGCCATGTTCCAAAACTTCCATAAAACTGTCTGTTCCGGCAATTGCTTTCAAGATCTCTGAATCTGTATCTAACAGAATTTGTGTCAGGTCCTTGTGTGTCATCTTAGAGATCTCTGCCAGCTTTTTACGGCTCTGCCCCTGACTCTCAGCTCTCTCTCTCGGATATCCTGCCCCAGCCGGATCTTTGAAAAGCTTCTCAAATGTATACTCCAGATTCACATTCGCTGCCCAGCCATATCCCTTGTTCAGCGGAAGTGATACACAGTTTCCTCCATTGATCTGGGAAAACAGCCATCCATCAAGCGGTTCCACGATCAGTCCACACACAATCCCCGGAAACTGTAACACACCATTTAAGAAGCCCTGACCAGTTCCACATCCACCAACAACAAAATCACAACTTCCTGTATTCAGAAGAATTGCTGCCATATAACTGGTATGGATGTAAGTAAGAGAAGGCATCTGCTCCGGAGTCTTCATTCCTACATTCAGAATCTCTGCGTCTGTTGTCTTATGCAATGCTTTCATAATATCCTCATTTCTAAGCGAAGCACTTACTTCATTGATCACTGCAATTTTCATGTTAATTCCTCCTTTGATCGTGAATTGATTCTGATTGGATTCCAATCCTTTTTCTACTAATTTAAATTATATATTTAATCCCTCTACCTGCAATGATTTCCCCCTCCCTGATTGCGCATTGTGCAACACCAGTCGAATTAGCTTTTTTCGCTTGAACTAACTGATGCCTACTCGCTGTTATACTTAATTCTCTCACCTAATGCTCGATGATCTTACTGCACTTACACCTAGCAAATTGCATCTCGTGCAAGCACGGATGCAGTTTGCCAGGTTTATGCAACCAAAAAAAGAACCATACCATACGATATGATTCCTTTTCCTTTCTTTCCTCCTAATACAATCCTGTCATCAAACCAACGCCGTACATTACGACTGCTACAACGATACAGGAAAACACAGTCATAATAAC
>ENA-OQJF01000090-OQJF01000090.1-human-gut-metagenome-genome-assembly--contig:-NODE-90-length-23121-cov-2.790250_pt1 | contig 23121 bp, 16 predicted proteins | sample MGYA00242595_ERZ504761 | MGnify/ENA primary metagenome ERZ504761 (study PRJEB26092, sample SAMD00036367) | human gut metagenome | host: Homo sapiens | study: EMG produced TPA metagenomics assembly of...
GTAAGCTCTTTCTGCATTTCTTGTTTAAGAATCTCGTCCATATGATGTCTGAATTATGATTGAATAGCCTTTCTTTCTCTTCTCCAACTCTGAAGTCACCTCTCTCATCTTCTTCTCCGACAGCGGATACATACTGATAAAAAACGACGGACAGAACTGTTCCGACAGCGGGCAACCAGCTGAGAAAACATCTTAATCCCATGAATAGCCTCTACACTCTGCACTTTCGTTGGCACGAAAAGCCCGAAGTAAGCCAACAACCAACCGGTCAGTGCACTTCCGATAGCCCAAACCGAACTTCTGGCTCATGGACGAAGACGAAAAAGATCAGACCTGTAGCCCGGTTGCCGGTCTTCAGTTCCGAATAGTCAGCACAGTCGGCGTACATGGACCAGAGCAAAGGGAAAATACTTCCGGCACAGATACTGATCAGCACCTGAAAAACAAAAATCAGGGTGATGTCTCCTTTCCCAAACCAATAAAAGATAACGGAAAGGAGAGTAGCCAGACTCATGGCTCCCATGTATGTGTTTTTTTTGCCAATGCGGTTACTGACCGGAGCTGCAAGAATCACTCCCACAATATTGGCAGCCTGTCCCACTGCCAGATAAAGGCCGCTCAGCACAAAAGAAACGCCAAAGAAGGAAACCGTGGAGTAATCCTCTTCCACAACAAAGTACTTGAAGTAATAAACCGTAGCTCCGTCACGAATAGAATTGAATACCAAAGCTGCCACTCCGGCTCCGAGCAGAATCCACCACGGACGGTTGTGAAGCAAATCTTTCAAATCGTCTTTCAGGGAGTTTTGTACTTCCCTGATCGGTTTTACCCGTTCACGTGTCAAGGCGAAACAAAGATAAAACAGAGCCGCACACATCACAGCAATCACCACCACACTCAACATCCATCCCCGTTGCTCGTCTTCTGCACCACCAAACAGGTTGACCATCGGCATGAAGAGCAGCAAAGCAAATAAAACTGCCGATATAGGCAAAAGTCATACGGTAAGTGGACAGGGTATTCCGTTCTTTCGGGTCAGGACTTATCACTCCCAGCAGTGAAGCATAAGGCACATTGATAGCCGAATATACCATCATCATCAAAGAATTAGGTGATGTAGGCATAGACCAGTTTTCCGGTATCATTCAACTCCGGAGTGGTGAAAGTAAAAATACCAATCAGTGCAAAAGGAACGGCAAGATACAGCAGATAAGGACGAAATTTCCCCCAGCGGGTCTGTGTGCGATCGGCAATCACTCCCACGATCGGATCGAAAAGCCGAATCCCATACCCGGGTAATCAGAAACATGGTTCCTACCACGGCAGCAGGCAAGCCGAATACATCGGTATAAAAAATCATCAGATAGGACCCGAACAGTTTCCAGAACATGGACGAAGCCATATCGCCCAGTCCGTAACCGATCTTCTCTTTCAGTGTAATCATGGCAGTCATTCTATTCTTGGTTTTCTTATTTCATCAATCTCAGATTTCGTTCAATCAGGTTTTTCAGTATCTCTACCGAAGCTGAGGAAGAAAAGCCGTCCTGAGGAGTGTGCAGGCAGTAATCCACCAACCGTTCGATAGTTGAGGTAGCTACATGCATACGGGTGTCCGACGAAGCATAGTAGATAAATACTTTTCCGTCATCGTCGGCTATCCAACCATTCGAAAAAAGCACATTCGACACATCCCCAATGCGCTCTTCTCCTACCGGAGCCATAAAGTACCCCGCCGGAGAAGCTATCAGCCGGGTGGGATCATCCAACGATGTCATATACATATACAATACATACCTGAGCCCGGCAGCACAATTGCGTACTCCGTGTGCCAGATGAAGCCATCCCTGAGGAGTCTTGATAGGATGCGGCCCTTCACCGTTCTTCACCTCCTTGATGGTATGATAATATCGTTTGTCGATGATCTTCTCTTCTCCAACCTCGGCATGGGTTATATCGTCAATCAATGCCCATCCGATACCACCTCCGCTACCGGTATCGATAAATCCGTCTTGCGGACGGGTATAAAGTGCATACTTTCCATCCACAAACTCGGGGTGCAGCACCACATTACGTTGCTGACTCTTTGTTTTCAGATCCGGCAGACGTTCCCAATTTTTCAAGTCTTTGGTACGGGCAATGCCGGCAGTGGCTGTAGCTGACGATAAATCACCTATGGGAGCATTGTCATCGTGCCGTTCGGCACAAAAGATGCCATATATCCACCCATCTTCATGGGCAGTGAGACGCATATCGTATACATTGGTTGCAGGAACCACATCTTCGGGTAAGGTCACCGGATACTCCCAGAAGCGGAAATTATCAATACCGTTCGGGCTTTCGGCAACAGCAAAAAAAGATTTGCGGTCTGCTCCCTCCACTCTCACCAACATCAGGTACTTCCCATCCCACTTAATGGCTCCGGCATTCAACGTCGCATTCATACCGATACGTTCCATCAAAAAAGGATTCGTCTCCTCGTTCAGGTCGTATCGCCAGAAGACAGGAGTATGCGCTGCAGTCAGTACAGGGTAACGGTAACGCGTAATCACTCCGTTTCCCTCTTCTACCGGTTCATTCTTACGCATCAACAGTGCTTCATGCCCGGCAAGCAATTTAGCAACTTTATCATTAAACAGACTCATAATGGACAGTGTTTTTATCGTTATTTATTTGATTTTCTATTTATAAAGGTTCTTCACGTCCGACACAAACAGAGTTTTCGGTTCACGGTAGAACTTCACAAAGTCATCGGCGGACACCTGTCCGGGATAAGGAGCATAATAGTGGTTTACCCTTTCACGTGCATTGCGCCACACCAACACATAACTGATAGGATACTTGCTGATTACCGGATAGAGAGTCTGTGTCCACCAGACAGAATCGGGAATAGCCTCGAAACCGGTTTCGGTAATGGCTATAGGCTTATCGTGCGCCTTACCTACTTCAGTCAGGATAGCAAGCGACTTATCCAATTGCTCCATATATTGTGTCCGGTCGAACTGATAGGTGTCAAAGCCCACCAGGTCGATGATATCATCTCCCGGATAACGCTCCAGATAAGCAGTCGAATCTTTGGGTTCCGATCCCGGTGAATAAGCATAAAGCAGGTTCTTTACTCCCCGGGCATGCATACGATCATGCGTCATCCGCCAAAGAGCCTTATACTGGTCGGCCGTGCAAAGATTTTGTCCCCACCAGAACCAACTGCCGGTATGCTCGTGCCAGGGACGGAAAATAACCGGTATTTTTGTACCTTCTTCCGTCTCCAAAGTATTCATAAAGGCTGCAACAGCATCGAGCCAACTTATAAATTTCGCATGATGTACACCACCGGGCAGTATGGAAGCTACAACCGTCGTATCACTCACATCCCACGCATCTTTACCGGTCAAGGGGTTATCGAGATGCCAGCTAAAAGAAACCACTCCTCCCCTTTTATATTGATTAATCGTCTCCTGACGTATTTTGCGAAACGGCACGTTATCCAGACTTTTCTCTCTTTCCAGTTCAATGTGGCCCAGATCAAACGACATGACAGCCGGATAATCACCACACACACTTTTCACGTCACTGCGATCTTCGTCACCTTCCCAGCCGACACCGTAAAGCGGATCGTCATGATGACCAAACATAATCCCCTGTGTGGGAACCTTCCGTAGATTATTCAGTAAATTCACTGTTTCCGCCGTTCGCAGAGTGTCGACAGTCGAATCCGCTCCTGTTTCTTTCCGGAAGGTGAACAAGCACCCAATCCTGCCAATAGCAGTGCACCTGTAGCTAATATCTTTATTCTCTTTATCATAATTCGTTTATTTAACGATGAATACTATGCAAAAGTACGAGGGTTCCCCCTTGAAAACAAGTACAATATTATCCAATACTGGTATTATCATTCACCTACCCTTATTGTACTTCTCTACAGCCAGATAAAAGGCCTGAATATTGTCAAAAGGTACTTCGGGCGGAGTATCGCAACCGGTGGATATAATAAAGTTAGCGTATTCTCCGGTACAGGTCAGAAGTTCTTCTGTCCGTGCAAAAACATCTTCAGGCGTCAGTACCCTGAACACTCCTACAGGGTCCAGATTACCCATCACCCATACATCCGAAGGGCATTCCCGGAGAGCAGTTATCATATCCGCTCTATTTCCGAAATGATACCCTTTAGCACCGGTAGCCAGCATAGCAGCAGTGCAATGTCCGGTGTTACCGCAATTATGCAGAATAACTGCAAACGAATCATCCTGGACAGCATCGATAATACGTTTCACATAGACCGAAGAATAGCGTTGACAATCTTCATTCGAAAGAAGTCCGGCAGCCGGTTCCGCCATAATAACACCGGCCACTCCGGTCTCTTTGATAGCCAGACAATAACGGAGAATGAATTCCGTGCATTTCTCTAGTAAAAGCAGAACAGTATCGGGCTCGGTATAGATAGCCATCATAATTTCCGTCATATCGTATAGACGACCTGCCAGAGAATAGGGACCGATACAACCGGCCAGCACGGGCTTGTCTATTCCTTCTGCTGCCAGGCGGTCGGCCAGCAAATACTGAGGCATGCGTCCCGATTCGACCGAAGGAATCTGCAAAGCCTCAACATCTGCATATCCAGTGAGCAAACGTCCGCAAACACTGGGTACTTCATTGGGGGACATACTAAGTCGAGCTCCAAAAGCTTCTGCTTCCACGGTAAGATCCATAATAGTGGTACAAGCCGCCGATTGCGGAAAACATTCGTTCAAGACACGGATAGCGTGATAATGAATTTCACCGTTCGTTACGGCATCCAATACCCGTTTCCCTAACAATTCAATACCCGGATGGGTCATAATGGGGATGGCTACCCGTTTTCCTGATACTAATTTATCTTTTATATATAGTGATAGTTCCATAACATTCTATCTGTTTAGTTTATTTCTGTTTTTATAGCAATCGGCTTTGCCGCATAGTTCGCATCCATATTTCCGTTTGACAATACATGGACCATAAGCAATAATACCACTGACCGATTTAATAGGCGACATCAGCGAAGAATCACTCAATCGGACCCCGCAGGGAAATTCAGGCAAGCAGCTGAAAAGCAACTGCTGTTGCGTGACGTGCCATCCGCAATAACCGGGACTGTAAGGATGACTGACTCCGTATCCCAAAGGAAACATTCGGGATTCCACTTTCCGGCATACTTCACGGACAACTGCTTCAGCAATTGCCGAACCGTAAGCATCCAGAAGAAATTCGCGTAAGATGTCTCCCTGACTGCCTATCCTATGCTGAAAAGCCTCAAACTCGTACCCCGCAGTAGCAACAAAGAGTACATAGCCCGCAGCATCTTTAAGATAAGGAGTTATAACAGATCCTGTTTTCAGAGAAATACCGTTTACTCCCACCTCACAAGTACCGGCCGGCTCGGCATCGAACAGAGCATACAGAAAGCGGGGTGTACAAATTCCAGCAATCTCTGTTTCCAATGCATCAGATATTGCCTGTATCTCCGCATCAGGCACGTAACCGGCTCCCATTGAAAGATTAATATCCTCCGGATCGAGTCTCAACGAAGTGAAAGGCAGACACTCTTCAACAATATGGGAATTCACCAGTGGCATATTCAACAGGCGTTTATCAACTTCTTGGCCATTATTACGGCTGCATTGGCATTACTGGTATAGGCATCGGCACCGATAGATTTGGCAAAGGCATCGCTGACAGGTGCTCCTCCTACCATTACTTTTACTTTTCCCCTCAACCCGGAGGTTTCAAGGGCATCGATCACTTCCTTCATGTAACTCATGGTAGTGGTGAGCAGTGCGGACATGCAAATAATATCTGCCTTATTTTCCAATGCCGCAGAAATGAATTTATCACTCGATACATCCACTCCCAGATTGATGACTTCAAACCCACATCCTTCAAACATCGAAGCAACCAAGTTTTTACCTATATCATGCAAATCCCCTTTTACCGTACCAATCACAATCCGACCGATATACGAATTGACCTGCCCTTGCATCAGTGGTTTGAGTATATCGAGGGCACCACGCATGGCACGGGCGCTCATCAAGAGGTTCGGAACAAACACTTGTCCCGATTCAAAACGTGCTCCAATGGCTTCCATGGCTTTAATCATATATTCATTAATGATTTCCTGGGGTGCTGCTCCTCCGGCAACAGCTTCCCGGGTAACACTGACTGCCTGTTCCAATTTACCGGCCAAAATGGCTTCATATAATTCATTGAGGTTGTTCATAGCTTTTATCATTTATAAGATTAATAATATATAGATACTCTTTCTTAAAGATTACCTAACATAAATTTATAGTACAGCGAGATGATTTTACGATTTGCCAACCGATCTATCAGGGGACTTTAAGAGAATTTCAAAGCCATCTGATGATCAATACAGGCAAAACATGGTAGGAATAGTATTTTCTGAAGATTATCAAGAGATATCCTTTAGAGCATCGAACATCGCAACTACATTGTCTACCGGAACATTGGCCTGAACATTATGGACAGCATTGAAAACAAAACCTCCGTCACGGCCCAATATCTCACACTGCCCCATTACATGCCGACGTATCTCATCGGGAGTACCGAAAGGCAGTATCTTTTGCGTATCTACCCCACCGCCCCAAAAGGTCAATTGACTGCCGAATTCCTCTTTCAATCTTCTGGAATCCATGTCTTTGGCATTAATCTGAACCGGATTGATAATATCAAATCCGGCTTCGATCAATCCGGGTAGAATCGGGATAATAGCTCCACAGGAATGCTTAAAGATTTTCCAGGTAGTATGTTGATGTATCCAATCATTCATCCGTCGATAGTGTGGTAACCAAAGCTCACGGAAGGTATCTATAGAGCAAAACTGTGATTCCTGGGAACCGAAATCGGTCCCACATGTCAACACCACATCTATCTTATCTCCTAATGCAGCCCAGAGTTTTTCATAATTGGCAATGGCAATGTCGATCTCTTTCTCAAATACCTGATGCAAATAGTCCTGCCGCATAGCAGTAGACATATACCATTCTACCACACTACGAATCCCCTTGGGCTGCTTCAATCCCATACCGGGAACAAAAGCAACATCCCCCAGAGCCGTTCCCCCGAAACTGGCAACAACAGCTCTGCCGGTCTGATATGCCTTGTCTGCCTCAGCACAGTAATAAGCCAGATCATTCTCTGTCAATAGCCCGAACTCTTCTACATTGTCTTCCGGGTCCAAACGATCTTCTTCAATGGGCTGCTGACGCTCAATAGCATTAATGAAATAACATCCTTTGGGCATCACGGCACTGGGGGGATAATTTTGATCCCCACCGGCATACACATATACATCTCCCCGCATATCAGGAGTTAAATCCATTGCTTCAGGCACCAACACCCGTTGCCCCCAAGGGGTCGTCTGTTCGTGCATATGAGTCGTATCCAAATCGAAGATATCTTTGGGTCCACCTATACCTATACAGTCTACTCCGATCTTTTCGGCCAGTTCCGCATCTATCTCTCCTAACATCTGAAAAGCATCTACAATCTTCACCGGACGGGGTGCCAGTCCATAATAGTTTCTTAGCGCTTCCACAATACGGCAATGGATACCCGTGACTGCTGTAGACCCGAAATCAACCGGTATACTACCTGCATTCTGATGATTGAGTGCACAACGCACTTTATCTCTTGATCTGTTCATGACGTTTACATTTTAAAAGTATATTTTCGGTTTATCTCAAATGCTTGTCGGCAGGCAATATCCTCGGAAGAGCCTCCCACCATTATTGTAAAGCGTCCCGGTTCGACCACCCATTCCCCCTCTTGCATATACAGAGCCAATGACTTCTTATCAAGAGTAAAAGTTACTTCTCGGGATTCAGCAGCCTTCAGGTGAATACGGCTGAACGCCCGTAACTGCTTGGCAGGAGTCGTAAAACTGCTTACGTCATCCCGGAAATAGAGTTGTGCCACTTCATCACCATCTGCAGTACCCTGATTTTGTATGGTTACTGTTACATCTACCCGGCAATCATCACTTCCTTCAGTTACCTGCACTTTCATATCCGTATAGGAAAAAGTTGTATAACTAAGACCATAACCGAAAGGATAACGAGGAGTACCCGGTTCTTCAACATATCGGCTACGATTTCCTTTCCGTCTTGTATTGTAGTATACCGGCAACTGACCGACCGAACGTGGCACAGAAAGAGTGAGACGTCCTGCGGGATTGTAATCACCGAAAAGCACATCGGCCACAGCATTCCCTCCCTGCATGCCCGGATACCAGGCATCCACAATTGCCTCTGCCTCTTGAATAGCTCCCTCCATCAATAACGGACGCCCTTTAATCAATACCAATACCACCGGTTTACCCAACCTGGAGATTTCTTCCAACAACTCCAGTTGTCTTCCCATAAGATGAAGTGTGGCTCGATCATAGCCTTCGCCACTTTCCATATCACTGATCTGGTTTATAGTGACTTTTGCCGCACCGGTTTCTTCATATTCCGAGGAAAAATCCCGGGCACTCGATCCTCCCATTACCATTACTACGGCATCGGCATTACGGGCTGTTTCTATAGCATCTTTAAATCCGGTACGGGAAGAATCACGCACTGCACACCCCTTGGCATACAGCACACGAGTTTCTTTAGAGACCTTTTGTCGAATTCCATCCAAGACTGTCACTACAGTCCCATCGGCTTGAGGAGCAGTATAGTCTCCAAGCATATTATACACATTATCGGCATTGGGACCTATAACAGCAAGGGTACGAATATCCTTCTTCAACGGCAACAGCTTGTCCTTATTCTTAAGCAGAACGATTGACTGACGGGCTACTTCACGAGCCAGTCCGGTATGTTCGGAAGAGGCAACAAGTTGTACTGCCTGCTTTTCATCTACAAATGGATCATCAAACAATCCCATTTGGAATTTGAGAGATAAAATGCGACGTACCGCCTTATCTATCGTTGCTACAGCAACATCCCCTCTTTTGACCGCAGCAACCAACTGCTCAGCATAGACATTCGTTCCCAAATCACTATCCACTCCGGCATTCACGGCCTTTATGGCCGCCTCATAGTCATTGCCGGCAACACCATGTTCCCGTAATCCTCCGACAGCATACAAATCGGACACGACAAAACCTTTGAATTGCCAACGATCTTTCAGGATATCCGTTAACAAATAACGACTTCCGGTACATGGATTTCCGTCTATTTCATTGTATGAACTCATCACAGACAATGCCCCGGCACCTACCGCCTCACGAAAAGGAGGAAAGATAGCCTCTTCCAGTTCGCGCTCGCCTATATGGGCAGTACCTCCGTTATGTCCGCCTTCCGTCCAGCCATACGAAGCAAAATGTTTGAGGGTCGCTATCACGCTTTTACCGTCGTTTAATGTCTCTCCCTGAAAACCACGTACCAGAGCAGTTCCCATCACCCCATTCAGATAAGGATCTTCTCCATAAGTTTCCTCTACACGCGACCAACGCGGATCACGGGCCAAGTCGAGTACCGGTCCATAGCCGATGTGTGCTCCCTGAGCACTTGCTTCAATAGCAATGACACGTCCCATCTGCCGGATCAGTTCCGGATTCCAGGTACTTGCCTGACCGATGGAAGTCGGAAATACTGTTGTACCAATCGCCATGTGGCCATGCGGACATTCTTCCGCCAGAAACAGCGGAATACCCAAACGGCTATGTTCTATGACGTAAGATTGAAGACGATTGGACGCTCGGGCAGCCAGCGAAGGATTGAGTCCGGTATGCAACGTACGTTGCGTCCACGGATCAGCCCGCATAAAACCCCAGAGCGATCCGATATGGTACTCTCCGATTTCTTTCTCCAACTGAGGGGTCAGGCGGATGTCCTCTCCCACCCGTTCGTACATGGGCCACCCCAATGAAGTAAGCATCTGTCCTACCTTTTCCTCCAAAGTCATCTGTGACAAAAGATGCTCCACACGATACTCCACAGGAGCAGAAGGGTTTTCATAAGTGTCCATCCGCCCATTCTTATTCAGGTCATAAAAATGCAAGCGCGTCACTTTGTCTTTTTTCTTCCCGAATGTGTTTTTAGCCCGAACCGGAAAAATAAAAAACACACTCAACATCAAAAAGCATATTAATTTCATTTTCATTGTTTCTGAATTATCTGGTTAATATCACTTACCGCCTCCTTTATCATATTTATCGTCGAATCTGTTGCATAAACCGAATTCAGCCCTTGTTCCTCCTGCCCGGGATCTCCCATATAGTCATCTCCCCTTTGCCAAAAGAGATGTTGAGGTTCCGCAAATCCACTCCATGCCCAGAAGTTACATCCTTGGAAAACACCCTTTTCGGCAGCATGCTTTTCGACGATATCAAACACAGCTCTGTAATACCGGTCCCGCTGAACAGTGGAAGTATTCGAAGTAAACTTCACACTGTCTCTCGGTAAACCAAACTCTTCAAGTACCAGCGGCTTGTTTATCTTAAAAGCTTCCTGCACATGCATATCGATATAAGAGCAGGTGTTTTCTATTGCCTGCCCGATGGTACCCGGAATATCTTTCTTATCGATCCATCCCCAATTATTCGGCCAAATATGAATCGTAGTATAATCAACATTCGCATCGGCATGGATAGAAGTCCAAAGTGACAAATCCCCCTCACAACCGGCCATTCCTTCCGATCCAATAGAAACCAAATGGTTAGAATCCATAGATTTAATAAGAGCAGCGCAATCGGCAATCCAGGCTGCAAAACTCTTTTTATTGTCCTCACCGAACGGACGGGGTTCATTACCTATCTGCCAAGACATAATTGCAGGATCTTCACTATATTTTTTTCCAGTATACCGATTGACACGATTTACAACGTGAGTAATATGATTCCGGAACAAATGGTGTGCTTTTTCCGACTTAGCATATTGTGCCACATAATTCGAAAAAGCATCCCATCCGGCTACATTCGGCATAGGCACTTCACCATGTCCCGCCCAATAAAGATACTGGGAATATCCGCCCGACCACTCCCAGCTGTTATTCAGGAAAAGTACGGCATACATATCCCGTTTATCCAACTCCGACAGGAAGAAATCGAGCCCGTCAAAAATAGTATCATTATACACACCGGCTTCCACCTGAAGTGCAGGCTCAGCTTTCGTCGGAATCCCATCTTTTCCGTCTGCTCCAACAAGAACACGCAAATTGTTAATACCAAGAGCCTTCAAATAATCCAGTTCACGAAGTAATCTCTCCCGGTTACCTCCCTGTCCCTGTGACCCCAAAATAGCTCCATACCAAAAATTAGTTCCTATATAATAATAGGGTTTTCCATTCACCGTCAGACGTCCGTTTGACACACGGACAAAAGGATCAGGAGAAACCTGAGGAGAAGTGCACGCCCCAAGCACAATCAACAAGGTTAATAGGATAGTCGATAGGATTTTCATAATCATCAGATATTTTATTTATAAGATTCTTTCCACCCTGAAAGTGATATTGCAAAGATAGGCGTTGGATGGATGTATACCTAATACTATCTTAGCATTCCATGATATTATTTATAAGCAGGTTCAGTGCCAAGTATAAAAATTAGGAATTTCATCAGCGAAGAGCACCAAAGTGTCCCTCTTAAACCGACAAAAATCGGCTGCTGCCGGATGTCCTTTATAAGGAGAAAACCCCGACCAAGTGCATACATAATTCAAGGCTACCCCTTCCGAACGCAGAATAGATAACAATTGTGTATACCACAATGAATCACGTGTCTGTGTACCTGTCTCAGTAATGGCAGAAAGTTTTCCATGCTTTTGCGCATATTGTGTAAGGATACGGGCTTTCAGAACTACCAGGGAGGTATCTCCCCATCCGGACGAAAATCCCAATAATTATCCATACCTACAACATCTACATATTTGTCTCCCGGATAACGTTCCAGATATTCGGCCTCAGTAGTGAAACCACAGTCCGGAGAAAATGCATATAAAAAGTTATGCACCTCTAAAGAATCTCTGAGATAAGTGACTGTAAACCGATACAACTTTTTAAATTCTTCAACCGAACAATGATTTTTTCCCCACCAAAACCAATTACCATCAAACTCATGCCAAGGACGGAATATGATCGGAATCAACTCTCCGTCATCGCCCTTTGCATTGTGTGCAAAATCAGCAATGATCTTCAAATCGGCTTTGAAGGTAGCATGATAAGAACCTCCCGGCAAGATATGACGAACCACTTGTGTTGTATCATAAAAATTTCCTCCGGTCACCGGATTATAATAATGCCAACAGAACGTAATAACATTTCCCCGATTATATGCAACATGGAATTTTTCCTGTATGTAATTCAATTCTTTTGTTTCCCAACTACGAGGATTCGTAAAATGAAGGAAATCAAAACTAGCCAAAGCAGGATAAGCCCCCGTCACATCATACGCATCACATCGGTTTGCCTCATCCCTCCAGCGTGTACTATCCGAATCGAACCCATCCATTTCATAATTATGTTGTCCATAAACCACCCGTTTTCCGGTCAGTTGCCGCAAGTTATAGAACAATGCCGCCGTATGTTCAGTTGCTCTCGTATCAACCAACATCAATCTGGTTTCTGTCAAGAGGTTCCTTCGCGAAGATATGCAAGACAGGATGCATACTACAATAACAATATATATTCCAATTCTTTTCATTAATAATCTATTTGAATGATTTCTGATGCCTCACTTTCATGATCCCAAAAGGATACGGAAGTCACGCAATAATAATAAGTTCCTTTCAGAGAAGTCCCGTCGAAATCAAATCCATTATCGGCAAAACTCTGTGTATTTCCCGCTACAAACGTCACAAACGTATCTGCTCCGATTTTAAAATCAGGAGTTCTGCTACGATAGATGCGATACATTTCCACATTTGGCACACGACTCCAAAACATACGTTTACCACAAATTGGTTTTATCATCGGAACTTCGGGTTTATCATCTCCCGGTACCTCAGTTACTACCACCGTATGATTCCGAGCCGGAGCCGAACCCGGATAGCAAAATACATTGTCAGAATCTGAAACCGAAATGTAGTATTCTATTCCCTGACGCGTAATCTCAGAAGCAGGTAAGGTTAATGTGAAGACACCTCTGGTCCGGTGCTTAAATGGTATTTTTTTCCACACTTTCTCTCCTGTTCTCCGATAGTGAAATATCCCGGATACAAATTCCGGTAACCGATTTTCAACGACTGAAAACCGAATGTGCAACGGAGTTCCCTCCATTATTGAAGTCAACGGGGAATTAATCACAATAACCGGAGCTTCCCGGTCAGCACTCCCGGCCAGACAATCGGCAGGTATTCCCAAAGGGCTTTTATGCCCTTCAATATCCACTGCATATACCGTATACGAAGCTGCTCCATGAAACTTATCCTGATAACAATTCACATCAGACGCCAATGTATCAATCTCTTCTCCATTACGACAAACCACGAAGGAACTTACTGCCGGCTCTTCATTACGCCAACTAATCTGTGCTCCCTCAAGAGTACCTTTAGCTATAATATGCGAAGGAGCCTGTACCCGTTGCTGTTTACGTAGCTGGTTGATCTTCTCTACATAGTTCTGTTTCACAAATCGATTCTGAGTACTCATAATGTTTCCATAGGAAGAAATATCTTCAATACGATACAAAAAGCTACGCGCCCATTCATCCATTTTCCCCGGTAAATCATTCCATTGATAATTTTCAAAATCAGTATTCAAAGCTATATGGCATGCTGCTCCATGAATACGTGCTCGTAATCGGGAGAGACGCAATTGTTGAAGTACATCCGAAGTAACGGCCATACAACTATCAATTGTTTTCAGCTGTTTATCAGCTAATTTCCCAGCTTTGGCTATTACATTAAAAGGTTGAAAACGAACATAAAGCGTATGAACACCTTTTAACCCTTTCACCGGAACGGTCAATGATTTCCAGGATTGCCAACCTTCCGTGTTCTTTACTTCAAACCGAGCGATAACAGGTCCTCCCAATCGATCCAGATAAACAGTAGCAACACCACCCGAAGATGCAGAAGCAATCCGTATGGACATTCGTTCGGGACTATTACTAAAATCAACTGCCGGATACTGCAACCAGTCATCAGCCATAATATATCCCACGCACTCTCCTCCTTCATCACAAGGAGCATTTTTTGTACCTTTTTTCTCTGCATATCCGGTGGCCTTTATCTCCACATCCTTTCCATTCTTTCCCCCAAAAGTCATCGAATAAAGATTCATCAACGGATAAGTATGTACCATCTGATTAAATCCGGGTGTTTCCTGACACTCACCGAAATCGGTAGCAAAAGGTTCGTTTTGATCGATAATGTCAGTAATGGCATCCACTGCATTTTCTCCATAATTGGCAAGTACAAAATCCCGATACACTTTCTCCGAAGAGTCCAGCACTTCATGATTATACCAAGGAGCCTTACTGATGTACCACATCTTTGGAGAAATAGCATCCGCCAATCTCCATGTCAGCGCATAAAATCCGTTCATATTGGCAGAAGCATCTCCAAAGGCCCGGATTGTTTCCGAAAGATCTACATTATAAGGATAGTAATACTCAGAACTGTTAAAATCACGTTCCAGCCAGGGACATCCCCAGTATTCACGATTTCCATAAACACTTCCCGGCTCAAAAGCGGCCGAATAGTAAGATATAGGAGCACAAATGACATCTTCAGGCAGACTATTCACCGATTCCGCAGTTAGCCCCCAGCCCGATACAGCTATACGGGTAGAAGGCGACTTCCGCTTCATCTCTTCATAAAATCCATCAAAGACTCTTCGCCAACGGGCATAAAAAGCCTCATTTTTCTGACCTTCGGATTGAAAACAAAGCAGATAGTCCAATTCCGGATACTCACGAGCTATTTCTGCGACCTGTACCTTTATCAAGTCTTTGTTATCCGGTTCAGACTGATATTCCGGCAAAACGACATCAATATCTAACCCTAAACCTATTTTTACACCACGTAAGTGTGCATAGGCAATCACCTTACGGAATATAGTTGCTCCTTTCTCTTTGATCTGACCATTCGTCAACGTTTCATTATGCAAGCCATAGTCTGCCCCAAAATCATAATCATCATAAACTTCAGATGCCCCGAAAAGATATTCGTTGATATTCCATCCGGGACAGCCCCATCCGTGTCCTGTCTTTATGGTAGGCATCCATCCACGCGATAAATGCCTTTTGTATTCAAAATTATGAAACAGTTCATTATGTCCGCAAAACCCGTTATAGTTATGAATCATAATGAAGTTCATACGCATCCGTGCTGCCTGATCTATGATGTAACGCCAATCATCCCAAGAATAAATGGTAGCCGATTGCGGAAAATTAGTCCAGGGAAGGAATCCACGGATAGCCACTGTCGGAGTTCGTTCATCTTGAATCAACGGTATTCTCGTCTGAACCTCTTTCTTATCAGGATATACATCTCCATTCATATAGAAACGCATTCCTAAGTGATCTTCCAGCAACCCATATACACCATAAAGCAATCCATTGGCATCAACACCTGCAATGACAACCAATTCCCTGCCTTTTTCTTTTACTGTCCGAATGATATATCCCTGCTCTCCCGGCATGGACTTCAGAGGTAATACTCCTTTGTCTCTCCAAGACTTCACTAACGGATGATCCAGTCTTGTCAGAACAAATTCCGTTTTCCTGTCCGGTACTTCTTCATGATCGATGGACAACAAGCGTCCGGACAGCTGATAATAATACCGCTGAAGTTCTACCGCCGCATATTCTTCAATCGGCGTAGCAGAAGCTGTTAACAAAATCTGTGCTTTGACAGCCGATGCTGCCATCCCCAAAATTAAGATAGCCAGCAGGTGATATGCCATTCGTTTCATTTTCTTTATTTATTTTCCAGATAAATTTTAAGATCATTATATTCGCGCCACACACGTTGATTCAAAGAGCTAAGTACTCCCAATTCTCCACGAGAATGAACACGTTCCATATAAGTATCAAACATTTCTTTAACAGGGGCTGAAACTAACAGCCGATATGCATCCATATACTCCTGCGAACCATTTATTTTCTCACCTTGCACTTCCTTCTTTTTTAAGATAAAAGCAGGCATCATAGCCCGATCTACCTCACCCAACAACAGCTCAAAACGGAACATTGCTATGAAACGTTTCAGATTCTCCCGTTTCTCTCCTCTTAACTTTTTCAATAACGATTCTCCCGAAGACACCAACTCTTGTCGTATTCGCACATTATTTTCATCTAATAATCCCCATTCCGGAGTATATGCATAAAATTCCGGTGACGGTACATTCCATTGAATCTGTTCACGATCCATTCTGGCAAGTAAAGGAGTCATTTCTTTTGCGGCTTCTTCCCCAAATTCCTCTGTCAGATATCGGTCATACAATTGATCTACACTCTCGTCAGCACCCTTATCCGAAGCAAAACGGGCAAACGTTCGAAAATTAAAACGGGGTTCCTCTGTACGCCAGTGAATAGCAATTACTCCGTCCAGATTGTGTTCGGCAGCAAGCTTTACCTGTTCACGCATCATATTGACCCTCGGCTGAAAATGCCAGAGTTGATGATCCCCCTCCAACCAGGGTACAGCCCAAACACTACGGTTTCGGGCAATCTCTTCCAAGAAATCAGGTTGCGGACTTTTTCCTAAATCCGGATTAAGGCAACTGAAAATAATATCTTGTGGTAAGGCCCTATCCAGTCCTTTCAATAAAGAAGGCAACTGATGTCCCCCTCCCCCAACCACCAAGGATTAACTTTGCACGAGAGCCTTTTGATTTCAAATGTTTATAAGTCAATTTCATGTATTCCAATGCCCATACCCCGACAAAACGAGCCGATGAATCGGCAGCCTCTTTAAAGAGTGCCTGATTCTCTTGATAAGCCCGGGCAAAGGGTTTATCTCTAAGTGCTTTCTGAACATCGACACCCATAAATGAATGTTCATTCAGCCACATCCAGATATAATCGATATCCGGATAAGTGTTTAGGATATCATCAATTGCCGCATAATGTATCTCGGCAGCTATCTGACTTTTCGGATTGGGGATCATATTCGATTCACCTGCCCAATAAAAACAATCTCCGGCTACATTCAAAGAAAAATATTCGGGAGGGATCACTCCGAATTCAAATCCCATAGCCATTCGGATTCCCCGTTCATGTGCCATCTTCAGAACATCCCTCATCAAGGACTGAGCTTTTTCATAATGTTCCCGAGAAGAATGTGATGTTATCGAACCATTATTGCCAAAAGCTTCTGCACCAACAGGCAATTGAAATATCTTTCCCGTATCAAAAGCAAAGTCTTTCACAGCCATCGGAAGATATCCCCAACGGGCTGTCATCGAATTATCAAAACAAGCTTGCGGAAGAATATTTTTATATTCTATTTTTATCATAGGTTCCACATAGGTGGCATAGCGTTCTCCACCACCAGTATAATTATGAAAACCAATAAAATTGATACCATTCTTCCGGCATTCATCCAGATAAATCCGGTAATCCGACAGATTCCAGGAAGTAGGTCCCGATAGAAAATTATGCCAGGGCAACACTCCCCTGATATTAAATTTGTCTTGTGCCTGGATTTCCAGGCAGATAAACAAAGCAATAAACAGATATTGAATTTTTCGCATTATCATTTTTGTTAGATTTATATTGCAAGCTGAGTTAAAAAGAGGGATAGTTCCATAAAAACTTCCCTCTTTTACCAACTCTACCCTACATCAAGCAGATTATAATCTGCTTTTTGCTAAGCACACCTTAATCTTTGGGAACGATACGGAAATTATCAAAACAGATATCCGTATCTTCCGCCCAACTATTACCCATAATCTGCAGGACTCCATCATTAGGAATATCTCCTTTCCACATCTCTCCCAGATCAATAGAAACGGTTTTCCATTCTCCATTTGTATTCAGAGCAAGTCCCGATGCAAAAGGCTCCCAATCGTAATTGATCTGTGAAAAATAGAAACGAATCTGCCTTTTAGTCAATGGCTTGATTGTATTTACTTCAAACTTCAGCAAATATTTATTTTGATCGGCAATAACCTCCGGAGAATATTCGACAGCACACTGTGCAATAGTAGTCACCTCGTTCCAGTCCCAATCGTTCGCATCCCCTTTATTGATCTTGAAACGGGAGAAGTATCCACTGTACGGAGCAGGCACAGGACCATCTATCACATATTTACTACCTCCCCAACCGGTAAACGGATCAAAGTCACACAGCATGTTACCTTTTTCCATATATTTACCTGGAACCGTTACCTCTCCACAAACCGGACTGACTAATTTAATTTTTGATCCCATTACAGCATCTTCCGGCAATACAAAACTCAAGCTGTTGCCCGTTGATTTTGTAATTTTCACTTCTTTACCACCAAAGAACAGTTGTCCCGATTCGGTCGTTATCTCATAAAGATCGAAATAATCGCCGACTACTTTCATTGTATCACCGGCCGGTGTAAATTCATTGAACATTCCATTCACTTCCAATTCGGGGATAAACACTGATATCGGAGCTGTCACTGTAGAATTTCCACTCCCTAAAGTTATCAGATTATTTATTTCCCCCGGAATCACTCTTGGAATCGGAAAAGTAATTTCTCCGGAAGTGATGTATGCGTCTTTCAAATCAACCTGCACATCATTCACCAGAATTGAATTAACAGCATTCAGTCCCGTACCTTGCACTATGATGTACTGTGCAAGATTAGCCTGATCAATGCCCTGCTCACGGTCAAGTACGGTAGATACCCTTGTAACCGCCAAAGGAGCATATTCCACTTCATCGTCCTCACATGATGCAAAAAGCCCACAGCCCAGCATCACCCACACGAATAAAATATATCTAAATGTTTTCATTGCATCTTCAATTTTAAATGTTACGAATGTATTCATTACCATCCCGGATTATTAGAATCAATCTTATCATTAGAGTTCACTTCACTGGTAGGTATCGGATAAAGAAGATTTCGTTCCAAACGACGTTTAGTCACATTATGCTCATCCATATCGATGGCATTCATCACATCCAGATAGATACCCCAACGGAAAAGATCATAACGGCGGTCAGCTTCATAGGCCAATTCGCGGGCACGCTCTTCCAGTACAGCCGAACGGAATTCATCCTGATTCATTCCGGAGAACGGAGTGGCATGTGCACGCGTACGAATGCGGTTCACCTGATTATAGGCCTCAGCGTCCGGCCCACCATTCAATTCATTGACAGCCTCAGCATAAATCAACATGATATCCGGCAAACGGAGTAACGGAAAGTGAAAATCACTGTTTTTTGTTTCCGGTCTGTAACAAAAGTAAATTTTGTCAACTTCGCCAATGTCCACCCCTGACCTTCATGATAGACTTCCGTACCATCAAAAGCATTGCCCTGACTGTCATATACCTCCTTATTCTCCACTTTATCTGCATACCAACGGGGATAATAGTTATAGATAACCTTACCATTGGATATACCATCCGACGCATATCGATGAATAACTCCATCGACAATACGCTTATCCTGTTCTTCGAAAAGCAGATACCAGTGATCGCGCATACCATACCAGTTACCTTCCATTGTACCGTCTTCTTTGAAAATGCCCACATAATCCTGACAGATCGTGTTTCCAAAGTCCTTATCACCGCTGATGGCCTGTGCCATCCAGATGTGTTCTCCCTTATTACGGTTTCCTATGGCCCATACGTCCATATAATTATCAAACAGGGTATATTCGTTTATCACCTCCCAAGCTTTGTCACGTGCCAACGCATAATACTTGGCCGGATCAAAAGACTCATAACCTGCAACAGTCTTTGCAATGTGCGTGATAGGTTGTGGTTCAAATATATTCGGATTTCCTCCCTTAACCACGATAGGCACACCGGACATCGCCCCGGAAGCCATAGTAACATATACCTTCGCCAACAATGCTTTAGCAGCTCCATTTGAAGCATGCCCCACCACGAAACCTGCATCATCTTTTGAGTACATACCTTCAGCCTGTTCCAACAATTCGATAATATGTGCATATACATCCGAAACCGATGCACGAGGTTGACTCATAGCTTCTCCTTCCGAAATGGATTTCCGGAAAATAGGTACAGGACCGTAATTTCTCACCAAATTAAAATAAGCCCATGCTTTAAGGAAACAGAGTTGAGCTAAAGCATCCTGTTTACTCTCCTGGCTCAGATTACTCATTGCCGAAATCTTGGATATACCCAGATTTGCCCGGTGGATTAACGTATAACTACCTTGCCACATGTGGTCTATCCCCCAAAAACCTTGTGGGTTTCCCGCTCCCACATTACCGAATGCCCATGAAGCTCCTGATGCGTAGTCACAGTCCATATTGGTCAGGTAAAGATAAGATCCCGGAGCAATAAAGCTGGTGATCACCGTATTATAGGCTCCTGTCACGAGCTGAGAAGCTGCACTTTCACTGTCACCCAACTGCTCAGGCGACACAAAATCATAGGCCTTTTCATCCAGTAAATCATTGCATGAACATGCCAACAAGACCGTCCATAACAATAAAAACGATTTGAATATTATTTTTTTCATGACTTTTCTTGATTTGAGTTAAACATCAGAATGTACATTGTAAAACCAAATGAGAAGGTGCGACTGCTTGGATATGAGAATAAGTCTACACCACGACGGGAAGCATCACTTCCGAAAGAATTTACATCCGGATCATACCAACTATATCCCGAAATGGTAAATACATTACTAACGGAAGCAAACAGATTGATAGATTCGATTCCTTTGAATGGAGAAATAAACTTATAGCCCAGATTAATGTTCTTCATTCTCAGATAAGATCCATCTTCTACATAGCGGTCGGACAACTTCATTGTTCTCCCATAGCCGGCATAAGCTTTCGGCCATTTGGCATTCTCCCGATTTTCGGGTGTCCAACGGGATTCATATATATTCTGAGGAATATTACCAATACCACTCATAGTCACTTCAAGCAAGTTTGCATTAAAAATATCACCTCCGACACAGCCTTGCAGGAAAAAAACTCAAAGAGAAATTTTTATAAGTAAAATTGTGAGTCATACCAAACGTAAAGTCCGGATTCGTGTCACCAATTACCTGACGATCGGCATTCGTAATACCGGCTACCCCATCAAAATCCTTATATTTTACCTCACCTACCATTGCTTTACATACAGCCTCCGACTCTTTTGCATAGAACGGATCAGCTCTCACCTCAGCTATATTATCATAAAAGCCGTCTTCCACAAATCCATAAATGGTTCCGATCGGCATTCCGTTACGCTGTAAGAACACATTATCAGCCTTACTCCATCCTTGAGCAAACTGATCGCCCGGAAGACCACTGATTTTATTACGATTAAAAGAAATATTAGCATCAAAGTCCCAATTGAGATTCTTTCCGGTGATTGCATAAAATTTTCCCGTAATTTCAAGTCCTTTATTGGTTACGTTACCAAAATTTGTCGTCATATTTGAAAAACCTGTACTTTGGGGTATCTGTATATTCTGTAACAAATCAGATGTTTTCTTATAATACAGATCAATAGTCAGATTAATTCTATTCTGGAAGAAACCCATATCCACTCCTACATTATACTGGCTGGTAGTTTCCCACTTCAGGTCCGGATTGGCCGGTCCTCTCCAAGTCAGATTGGCAAATCCACTGGCAAGTGCACCATTAATTGGATAATTGGCCACAGTCAGATAGTCACGGGTAGCATATGCCCCAATCGCCTGATTACCTGTTTGTCCATAACTTGCACGGAATTTCAGGTTACTAAACACATTCAGATCTTTAATAAACTGTTCTTCTGATGCTCTCCAGGCAATAGCCCCTGAAGCAAAGTTCGACCATTTATTACCAGGCGCAAACTTACTGGAACCATCTCGGCGGAAAGAGGCAGTAAACAGATATTTATTCATCAGATTATAGTTGGCACGTCCCAAAAAGGAAACCAAAGAAGTCATTCCTCGCCCGCTAGTCGGTTTCTGAGGATTCACAGCAGCACTCATATCAAAATCTTCTGTCAAGTCTTGCGGAAATCCGGTAGCTACCATTGCCTTATTACCATAATCCCCTCTTTCATAAGAGAAAGCTGCGACTACATTTAGCGAATGATTCCTATTAAAGGTCTTATTATAAGTTGCCATCGTTTCAAGTACCAGGTTTTTCGACCAGTTATCTGCCTTGGAAGCATATCCGTTTGTCGGATCTTTACCTTCTACTGTTTCCCTGTTGTAATACACATCACGTTCATTGATATTGTAGGAGAAACCAACATTCTGACGAACCTTCAAATCTTTGTACGGAGTGATCTCTACAAATGAAGAAGAAAAGAAACTGTTCGTTGTCAGTTCATCTTTAGCAGCACGTGTATATACATAAGGATTAGAAGAGAACCAGTTCAACTGGGCATTATTCGTTTCATCATCCAGCGGAGCGGTAGCCGGATAAAATAAAGCACCACGAATAATACCGTCACTGACAGAATTCGTTTTAGCAAGTTTATTCAGCGAATTGGTAAAACTCATATTCGTACCTATTTCAATCCATTCATGTACTTTACGAGCCAAGTTCGCACGGAATGAATAACGTTTGTATCCGGAGTTATGAATGATACCACTCTGATCCAAAATATTACCGGAGATTGCATAATATCCTTTATCATTCGAACCGTTCACGCTCAGATTGTATTCCTGGGAAAATGCTGTTTCAAATACTTCATCCTGCCAATTTACGCTAGGATATGTACCATTCCGATAGTCCTCCGGTCCAGGAGAATAAACAGATTCACCGGTACTGGGATCTACTTTGGAAGTACCCGGATATGGAATTGCTTCATTCGCATTCTCGTATTCATTAAACATCTGCGCTGCTTCATTCCTATACATCGCATATGCATATCCATCCAACATATCCAATTTCTTCACTACTTTCGATATTCCGAAATTAGCACTGAAGCTGATATTATCTTTTCCTTTTGCACCACGTTTGGTAGTAATCAATACCACACCATTTGCACCACGCGATCCATAGATGGCTGTGGCAGAGGCATCTTTCAAG
>ENA-OQJF01000091-OQJF01000091.1-human-gut-metagenome-genome-assembly--contig:-NODE-91-length-23083-cov-8.139005_pt1 | contig 23083 bp, 17 predicted proteins | sample MGYA00242595_ERZ504761 | MGnify/ENA primary metagenome ERZ504761 (study PRJEB26092, sample SAMD00036367) | human gut metagenome | host: Homo sapiens | study: EMG produced TPA metagenomics assembly of...
TATTTTTATTATGTCTTTCTTTTAAATCTTATTATATCAGCGATAACCAATCACTTGCACAGCATCAGTCTTCTTTCTTTCTAACAGCTGCCATAACAGCGCCTGCTGCCAACGCCAGTCCTGCGATCGGAACGATCGGTGATCCTGCCGTGTCTCCTGTCTGCACTGCTTTATCATCATCCTTCGGATCTTCCTGATTCGGATTTTCCGCTGCTTTTTCAAAGTTCGCTTTCAAAGTCAGCGTTCTGTCAACTTTAAACGTAAACTCCGCTTTATCTGAAACTGCTTTTCCGTCTACCGTCCAGTTCACGAATTTGTATCCTTCTTTTGCCGCTGCCGTTGCAGTTACAACGTCTCCTTCTTTATAGCTGTCTTTTTCCGGATTAAGCTTCACAGTTCCCATCTTCGAATCGTTTACACTGACTGTAATCGTGTACTCTTCTTTTTCCACCGGCGGCGTTACCTCTTTCTTTGTCACTTCAACTTTGATTTCAGCTTTCAGATTCTTCGTATTCGTAACATTTTCAGGAAGTTTTCCAAGTGTTCCGCTTAACGTATATGTCTTTTCCGCTTCACCTTTGTATTCTCCCTTTTCCCATGTCACTTCTACGTCTGCCGTCTCTGCTTTCTCGCCTTCTCCGAAATGTACGGTCACTATCTTCGGAAGGTCTTTCTTAAGATCTTCAAATGTTGTTCCTTCTTCTACCGTCACTTTTTCCGGTTTTTCAACGGATATAACATCTTTTGTCTCAACCGGCGGCGTTACCTCTTTCTTTGTCACTTCAACTTCGATCTCAGCTTTCAGATTCTTCGTATTCGTAACATTTTCAGGAAGTTTTCCAAGTGTTCCGCTTAACGTATATGTCTTTTCTGCTTCTCCTTTATATTCTTCCTTTTCCCATGTCACTTCTACGTCTGCCGTCTCTGCTTTCTCGCCTTCTCCGAAATGTACGGTCACTGTCTTCGGAAGGTCTTTCTTAAGATCTTCAAATGTTGTTCCTTCTTCTACCGTTACTTTTTCCGGTTTGTCGATAGATGTAACATCTTTTGTTTCAACCGGCGGCGTTACATTATCTTTTTCAAATTTCGCTGTCAGCGCATAATTTCCCGATACCGTAAATTCGTACTCTGCATCTGTAGAAACCGGAGTTTCTGCATTAGATGAATGATACCATCCTACAAAATGATAATCTTTATCAGGAGTTGCTTTTACCGTTACTTTCGCTCCTTTATCCACCTCAAACGGTTTTCCTGCTTCTGCTCCGACAATCTCGGCTTTTCCGCCTTTTTCTGCATTTACGAAAATTGTATTCTTTCCGGATTCGACAACTTGAATCTCATCGCCTACATTGAATTCAGACACTGCTACCCATCCGTCATTGGACGCTTTCGCAACAAACTTGAATCCATATACAGTCTGCTTATTAAAACGGAATACTTTCTGCGTCTTATCTGCCGCAAATTGTGCGTCTGTGACAACTTTCTTCATTTCTCCGTCTTTCTCTGTCTGAATATATAAGTCTGCCTTTGTTACATATCCGCTTGGCTGATCTTGTCTCGGTGTAAATGCGATCCTGTCGATCTCATAACCTTTGTCAAACTTTGCCTGTGCGAATATCGTATCTACCGTACCCTGACCTGTCGGCGCTCCGTCATGAAGTCTTCCGTTTGTCTCTCCTGCTCCCGCCTGCCACTCTGAGTGCCACTTTGTATCCGCTTTTCCGTCAAACGCCTTTGTAACTTCACCTTCTGTCGCAGAATTGTTGGAATATTCTGAGTCTGTAGTAATAGTCCAATCTTTTTTATTATACTTATCTTCTGTATTCACTGCCGATACAACAACATTGTCGATCTTTCCTGCAAGCGCATTTGTCTTAGATCCGATTCGCTCAATCGGAAGCGCAAACGTAGCGTTTTTAATTCCTTCTTTCTTCACCTGACCGTTATGCACGAATTTTCCGACAGCCGTTCCTACGGATCGACCGTCTGCAAATAATTCTGTCTTTTGCTGTGTAGAAACAATTTTCAGATTGACTTTCTTTCCTACCGGAAGTTCATAATCGAAATAATAATCGTAAAGCTCTCTTGTAAATCCTAATTTTCCGTTTTCCATCACCCGGATATCGTGCGTTCCGTACGCCGGATCTGCCTCAAACAGAATATCTCCCGGTTTGGAAGGCTTGTTCAGTTCAAGATCAAAGGAAATAGCATTGCCGTTTCCAAGCTGCTCGATCGGAGTTGTGACATAACTTTCTTCATCGCCAAGATTCAATACGCCATCTTTGACTTCCGCGCCTTTTCCTTCTTTCAGATCTCGTTTATTCTCTGAACTGTCTTTCATATCAGCGAACTCATATTTCTCATACTCTTCGCCTTTTTTCTCCTCCTGATAATACGGATTCGTATTCGGACCTGTTCCCATCTTCTCTGCAAGAGCTGTCAGCTTTGCCGAAGTTCCTTTTTCCTGTCCTGTTGCCGCCCAGGTTTTCTCTGCGTAGAACGGCATCGCATCGAAGAATCTCCAATACAGATCAGACTCGGAAAGTCCCGAAGCTTTTCTGTCAATGTTGTCGCTCCACAGGGCAAATGCCGCGCCGAGCATCTGATCGTCTCCTGAAGGAACCGCTTTATAAGCTCCGTTTTTCGTTCTTACATTATTTACTTTAAAGTCTTTAAAAATACGGCCTATGTCCAGCAAATCTCCGTAAGCATTTTTTCTTGTGAGACTTCCGTCCGGAACGAGATATCCGTGATCGTCGATCGTATTGATCAGATCATATCCCATATTGTACATATCGATTCCGTCTGCCCAGTCTTTTGACCAAAGATTGATCTGAACGCCATCAATAGCGTCTTTGTTGATCTCTGTCGGCGGATTGTCTTTGATCTGCGTCAAGCCGCCCCACATACGAACGGTATTCGTTTTGTCTACATATGGTATGATCTCGTTGACAAACTCTCTGTATGATTTTGCATCCGCCATAAACTCATCCGCTCCGATGTGAACAACCGTATCTGCATCGAAAGTCGGATTCGTTCCCTTTGTATAATCGTCAAAAATTTCCTTGATCTTCGTAACCGCAGCGTCGTTTGTCAGATCAAAATGATCGATCAGCGGGTTGTTGTTATGAAGCTTATTGCTCACTTTCAATTCCGGCCAGATCTTTGTAAATGACAATGCATGCGCCGGAACGTCGATCTCCGGAACAATATTCATTCCTACCGCGCGTTCGTCTGCGATAAATTTCTTGAACTGTTCTTTTGTAATCGAGTAATCTTTCGCAGTAGGACTTTCTCCTGCTTCGTTTGTCAATCCGGATTCAAGACGAAATGCCTCGTACGCACTAAACGCATTGTTTTCCGTTCCATTTTTTCCGTATTCGCCAAGCCAGATATAGTTATCCGACAAATGCGCCTGAAAATCATTCATCTTATAATAACGCATCGTCCTTGTGATCTCTTTCATCATCTCAAGAGAAACCGGCTTGCGGGCAACGTCTAAAAGAAATCCTCTCGTCTCGTATCTCGGATAGTCGCGCATCGTACCGATACTATATCCGCCGTCTTCACTTCCCTTATACATCTGAAGGATCGTCTGCATACCGTACATATTACCTGTCACAGAGACAGACTGTACGTCGATCCTGTCGGATTTGATATCCATCGTATAACCTTCGTCGCCAAGAAGCTCATCAGGCGCGGCTTTCTTAAAGTTAAAGGCATTTGCCTTTCCTTCGCTGCTCTTGCCTGCTTTTAACTCTTTGCCTGTAAAATCCTTATAATCCGATACAAATTCATCTACAATCGCTTTTAATGAATCATCACTGTATGTTACTTCCGTAAGTGTATCAACCGACACTTTCTGATCGGATTCCGAAAACCACTCCTGTATCTCCGGAATAACCGAAGGTTTCGCATTTTTCGCCTTTGTAGTATCTTTCGTACCTTCTACCGTAAATGCAAGATCTCCGGTATTTTTCACATTTCCTGTTTTTGTCTCAGTTACATTGAAAGAAATCTGCACTTCTTTGTCCGTCATCGGATGAACAACAGGAAGTTTTCCTGTCTCTTTATCCGCCTCTCCGATGATCTGCTCAAAATCAGCTCCGTTCGACTCGATCGTAAATCCGTCCGGTACATTCGGCAGTGTAAATTCATTTACATCTTTTGCAATCTTAGTGCCTTTGATCGAAGCAACAACCTCGTCAAGTGTCTGACCCTGCGGCGTCTCAGACTGATCATTGGAATATGCTCTCACTTCCAGAATACTGATGTTGTTATATCCGTTCTGTCCTTCAATGTCAATCTGAAGATCAAAGTTCGTCATCTTGAAGCTCTTCATATAAACAGGCGTCTCAAAAATGTGCTGTACATTTGTCACATAGCCTGTCTTGCCGCTTTCTGTCGATTTCGCGTTGCTGATCTTAACCGTATGCTCTGTTCCTGCCGCATCTGCATAAACAAGATCAAAGGACTTCACATTAGACGGCATCGGCGCCACGTCTCGAGTATGAAGATCAAAATCCAGCTCTTTTACAAGCGTCACCTTCGGAAATGTTACCGTTACCGTCTGCTTACTTGCTTCCGAATAGTCCGAAGCCCAGCGCGTCTGGTTGTTGCCGTCTTTAATATTAGAAACCGGAAGCGAAGATGCCTCTGTCGTAGACGCTTCCGCCGTAACGCCTGCTGCATTCACATGATTCTTATTCTCTGCCGCTTCGATATCGGACTCCTCTCCGTAAATTTCTATTTCGCTAAGTCCGATATTGCTCCAGAAATCATCCGGTCCTCTATCCGCCTTGTTCACTGTGATCTTAACTGCAGTCACAACTTCCTGCGCGTCCTCTGCCACTGTGATCGTCTGCTCTGACGGCGCATATGTATCTTCATCCGTCTTTTGATAAATATTTTTGTACTCGCCGCTCATCGTCTTCACATCAACTTTCCACTGCTTGATGTTATTCTGATGATTTCCGGCTGCTCCCGTTCTCTCCCAAAACACCTTGATTTCGCTTACTTTCGTCGGCTTTTCAAGTGTCACTTCTATCCACTCGTTTGTCACTTTGTTCTGTGATGTGCCCCAATGCGTACCTTTATTTCCATCAATCGCCTTAGCCGCCGATGTGGAATCAGCCTCTGCTTCGCTTGCCGCAGCTGTACCTTTTAACGCAAGATTTTCTTTTTCCGCTTTCGTATCATTTTCCTCAGCCTGTACCTTTTCAGGCGTAAAGAAAAATCCCGGAACAGCCGCTCCGCTGCTTACGACCATAGCCGCTGCCAACAAACAGCTCACTACTTTCTTTTTCATACACTTTCTCCTTTTTAATCTTTGTTACGGTGATTTAGACATAATCTATGTTTTTCACAAAACACCGAGCATAATCATATTCATTATAACACCTTTACATTTTTCAGGTATATTTTATTTACACAAAATATAATTTTTGTATACTTTTTCTATTTTAAATCATATTTTTTGTGCATTTCGACAATTCAAAAGGGGATTTTCTTTGCTTCCCTTTCGCCATTAAGCTACTCTGATATTTTTTAATGGTGAAAATTGAATAGATAAAAGATCATTGCTTCTAATTAGTAAGTATGTTATGATAATCCCACTTACAGAAATTCTTTCTGTGGAAGCTACCGGCAGCTTCGCCGACCTGAGGAATTCCCTCAAAATTACCCGATACAATACAACAACAGTTTTTGCGTGGATAGCCTTGTAGAACAGTTCTTTTTTTCGTATACTGATTTTTAAGAGAAGGTCTTAAAAAAGAGAAAAAATTTTCTTTTTCAGAGGAAGACTTTTGACGAAAGCAAGCTTAAAAGCAGCAAGTTTGAAAACAGTAAGCTTAAAAGTATTTTCCCGCCTGTACTGCAGGACTTATTCATGCACATGAAAGGAGAGCCTATGGCAGGAAAAGAAAACAGAGAAATTAAAAACAGTGTCTTTGTAGATCTGTTCTATGAGGACGAATCAGCAGAAGCGAATGAGATCGCGCTTTTTAATGCAATCCATGATGAGCCGTTGCCGGAAGGAACGAAGATTCGGAAATTCCGTGTAGACAATACGATCTATATGAATTTTCAAAACGATATTTCTTTTGACGCAGGAGGAAAAGTGATCGTATTCGGCGAGCATCAGTCTGCGGTCAATGAAAACATGCCCCTTCGGAGTCTGCTGTACATCGGACGTGCTTATGAAAGGCTTGTACCGCCGAGAAGCCGGTATAAAAAGAAATCGTTTCCCTTCCGACACCGGAATTTTACACATTCTATAACGGAAAAGAAAAGTGGGAAAAGGAAAAAGAACTGCGCCTGTCAGATGCCTATATCGTAAAAGACGGTGAGCCGAGTCTGGAGTTGAAAGTGAAAGTTATCAATATCCGGCCGGAAGAACATCATGAAATCTTAGAAAGGTGTCAGGTACTGAAAGAATACAGCCAGTTCATGGAAATCGTGCAGAACTATCAGATCTCCGGGGAGGAAGAGCCTTATAAAAAAGCGATAAAAGAGTGCATCGAAAGAGGAATTCTTGCTGATTATTTAATGCGAAAAGGAAGCGAGGTTGTCAATATGTTATTAGACGAATACGACTATGAGACAGATATTGAAGTGCAAAGAGAAGAGGCAAGAGAAGAAGGAAGAAAACTGGGAAGAGAAGAGGGAAGAATGCAGGGACGAGAAGAGGGACGAGAAGAGGAACGAAAAGAATTTCTCCAAAAAATCTGCTCTCTCATTCAGAAAAAACTTGAAAAAGGAAAAACAGTTTCCGAAATTGCAAATGATCTTGAAGATACGGAAGAAAATATTTCTCATTTGATCAAGCAATTTCATCTAAATTAATCTTATATGCTTTTGTATGATTAAAAAGGAAAAAGTCCAAAGTTGCCCAAACCCCATCTACTGCTTACAATCTCATGATGTGCCTTTTGGCACTTCCGACGATTTATACTGTAAGCAGCTCTTTGAGGCTAAATTTATAATGACAGCCTTCCCTTTACTATGCTAAAATGTAAAAGATTATGAGAAAAACATATGAGAAATATGAAAATGAGGAGGATTTAAACTTTGGAAAACAAAAAAATTATCCAAGTAGAAGAAAAAGTACCTTTCAAGCTGCTCGTACCGCTAAGCATACAACATATGTTTGCAATGTTCGGTGCGTCCGTACTTGTTCCGTTCGTATTCGGACTGAATCCGGCCGTTGTTTTATTTATGAACGGAATCGGAACATTATTGTTCATCCTGATTACAAAAGGAAAAGCGCCTGCATACCTCGGCTCCAGTTTTGCATTTCTTGCACCGGCGGGAATTGTAATTGAAAAATGGGGTTACAGCTATGCACTCGGCGGATTTGTGGCAGTCGGATTCTTAGGATGTGTCCTTGCTTTGATCATCCGCAAATTCGGTTCCAAATGGATCGACGTTGTACTTCCCCCTGCCGCTATGGGACCGGTTGTCGCACTGATCGGACTTGAACTTGCCGGAACAGCCGCTTCCAATGCAGGTCTTACGGCATCTTCCATCGATCCGAAAAATGTGATCGTATTTCTTGTCACACTTTTAACCGCTGTCCTTGGATCTGTATTGTTCCGCAAATTTTTTGCCGTGATTCCGATCCTGATCGCTATCATTGCCGGATATATCGCGGCTCTTTTATGTGGAATCGTTGATTTCAGTAAAGTTGCTTCAGCATCATTTTTTGCGCTTCCGAACTTCTCCACGCCAAAATTCAAATGGGAAGCAATCGTGATCATTCTGCCTGTTATCCTTGTTATCGCCTCTGAACATATCGGACATCAGATCGTAACAAGCAAAATCGTCGGACGCGACCTTCTGAAAGATCCGGGTCTGCACCGTTCCCTCTTTGCAGATAATTTTTCCACGATGATCTCAGGATTTATCGGCTCCGTACCGACAACAACATACGGCGAAAACATCGGAGTTATGGCTATGACAAAAGTTTACAGCGTATACGTTATCGCAGGCGCCGCGGTACTGTCGATCATCTGTTCTTTCATTGGGAAAATGACGACTTTGATCAGCACTATCCCCGGCCCTGTTATCGGCGGAATTTCATTCCTTCTGTACGGAATGATCGGCACGTCAGGTATCCGCATCCTTGTCGATTCTCAAGTTGACTACGCAAGATCAAGAAATATGGCAATGACCTCTATTATTTTCGTAACCGGACTATCCGGTATCAAAGTACAGTTTGGAAGTATTCAGCTTACAGGTATGGTACTGGCATGTGTTGTCGGAATGATCATGGGATTGATGTTCTTCCTCTTCGATAAGCTAAAACTTACGAATGACAGAGAAAACTGCTAAAACACACTGAAAAAACAAAAGAAAGAACAGAGGAATAATTACCATGCTGAAAATTGTCATTTCACCGGCAAAAAAAGATGAATATCACAGATGAATTCCCCTGTAACGCCACTGTCCCGGTCTTTTCTGACCGGGCAGATGTGCTTCACGGGATTTTAAAAAATAAAATATACAGGAACTGAAAACACTTTGGAAATGCAGTGATAAACTTGCCGAACAGAATTATCAAAGACTTCATGCCTTTTCTCCCGATCAGGCGGTAACACCGGCGCTTCTTGCCTATGAAGGAATTCAATATCAACACATTGCTCCTTCCGTTTTTACAGATGCCCAGTGGCATTATGTAAATGTTCACCTTCGCATTTTATCCGGATTTTACGGAATCTTAAAACCGACAGACAAAGTTATTCCCTATCGTTTGGAAATGCAGGCAAAGTTAGAAGCTGCTAAAAAGAACGACCTTTATGAATACTGGAGCGATACGCTGTACCAAAGTCTCCTCGCAGAAGGGATGACCGAACTTGTCAATCTCGCTTCCGCAGAATACAGTAAAGCAATCCTTCCCTACAAAAATATCCGCTGCATTACATGTATTTTCGGCGAAGAGGTAAACGGAAAAATAAAAGTCAAGGGCACTCAGGCTAAGATCGCCCGCGGCGAAATGGTACGCTGGATGGCAGATCAGAAAATCGAAAGCGTTTCGGACATCCGTGAATTCAAAGAACTGGGATATCGTTTTTCTCCCTCTCATTCCACGGAGGACACTTACACTTTTTCTCTTTGATCTAACTGCAGCTTTGTTTTGTATATGCGGACATATCACTCCCATTTGGGCCGCAAACGATAACTTGGGCTGCTGACTATAACTTTGACTACAGACTATAGTTTTTCCGCAGACTATGACTTTAGTTGCCGACTATAACTTTGCTCCAGGACTCTTTCATATTACTTTTATCTGTGTCTCCGGTGAGATCGTACGAAAAAGCTCGCTCATATTGATCTTCGCAGCACTGTCCGAAAAACTTGCGTCACAAAATACTGCCCGGCGCGGATGCTGTCCGGCAATCTTTCTGATCACAGTCTCGGATATATTTTCATTAAAGCAGGCGGCTAACTCTTTTCCGTCATAATAATGCACTGTATAACCACCGATTTTCTCCGAAGAGTACGGCTTTGACAATAAAAGTCCCCATTCCGTCAGACAGGCGAACAAAAGATCTAAGTCTGTACGATCAGGCTTAATATTTGTCTCAAGTCCGCAAAGCATTTCCTGCGTATACTCTTCAGGCATGTAATAAACATCCTCCATATTACTTTCATCAAGCCGCAGCACACGAAATCCAAAATCTCTGTTTTCGCATCCGTTTTCCCGTTTTATTTTTTCTGCTGCCCGGCGGATCCGTTCTTTTCCGATCTCACAGATTGTCTTATATCCTGCCTTATACGCTTCACTTTTTTTATCACATTCCTGCGGTATCTGAACTAAAATATAGTGCAGATCTATGTTTTTATCCGCCTCAGTCTGCATCACCGCATGAGCCGTTGTCGCCGATCCTGAAAAGAAATCCATTACGATATCGCCGTCTTTTGCCGCCATATTGATAAAATATTGTATGACGTTGACCGGCTTTACATTCTCAAACACTCTTTTTCCGTCAAACAATTCCTGTACGCACTGCGTACCTGCATTGTATATGCTGACTGCCTCTTTCGGAATCAGAGTGGACGGAGCGCCCATCGCGTCTCCCAAATATTTTTTAATATAGATGTTCCAATGTGCCTGATCTCCGTTTTGATCGACAAGCGGACCTGTCTTCGTTCTTTTAAATGTCACAAGACCTTCTTCCTTTGCCTGCTCAAACCTTTCCCGCACGAACCGGTAAATATATCCGTCTTTCGGACGCACTCTCTCCCCGTCCGGACAGATGATCTCGTATTTTTGGTTTGCATTTGTCGATTTATTTTTAAACACAAAATCTTTATCTCTGTATAATCCCCGCTCGTCTTTTTCCCGATACATCTTGATCGCTTCCCCTGACAACGGCGCAAAAAACATATCCAGACAAGTTTTATTTTTTGCATAACACAATATATATTCATGTGTCTTACTCGCAAATTTCGGCCGGATACCGCCTGCCGTAGAGCAATTCCATATAAAGCAGTTGACAAAATTTCGTTCGCCGAAAACCTCGTCACATATTTTTTTTAAATTTGCCTGCTCGTTATCGTCTATACTGATAAAAATTACTCCGTCATCACAGAGAAGGTTTCTGGCGGCAAGAAGCCGTGCATAAATCATGCTGCACCAATCCGAATGATACCTTCCGCTGTAATCCAAATTCTGATACATCCGGTTTTTATCATCTTGAGAAGCTCCGCCTGCATTCACATATTCTCTCGCTCTGATCCGAAAATCATCCGCATAAATAAAATCATTTCCCGTATTATAAGGCGGATCGATATAGATTACTTTTACCGAATCCAAATAACTTTCCTGAAGAAGTTTCAGCACATCCAGATTATCGCCTTCTATATAGAGATTGCCTGTCGAATCCCACTCAACAGAGTCTTGCACTACGGGACGCAGCGTTTTTCTGATCGGTTTATAAACTTCTTTTACGGCTTCCCGCTTTCCGACCCATGAAAATTCGCATGTTTCGCTTTCCTTTTGATTGATTCCCAAAAGAAGCTGCAACGTATTGATATCGACTTTTCGGATTGTCTTCCCATCGTTATCTTTTTGTTCTTTTACGCATGACGGGAAAATATCCGCAAGCCTGCGGATATTTTCCTGAAAACCGTCAACAGATTCAAATCTCATCTTTTCCATCTATGTCTTTCCTCAACTATTTCCTGCTCTGCCATACTTCATCCGTCTTTTGAAAAACATTCTCTGCATCGGTTTATAAATCTTCCGTTTTGAATCGCCGCTTCTTCACTGTCAAAAATGAGCAGCTCCTCTTTCGGCACTCTTCTTATAAACTTGCAGTCATCTGTTTTATGATAAAAATTTGTCGGCGTATATGGGTTTGCATACACTCTTTGCTTCGGCTTTCCAAACGCCTGCGCCAAACAGTCAATACCTTTTGTCTCTCCTAAGTTCTTTGCAAAATACAAGGCAAGTTCTGATTTATTTTTCTGTCTCATACGCTTAAATTGAACCGTATCATCGAGCAATTCCTCTTTCTGCATCCATCCGATCACAAATCCTTTTTTTGCCGGACGATCCAGGTAAACTCTCACAAAGATATCACAGCACTGATTTTCGCACTCCCATGCGATCACTCTGCGCCGCAGGTTTTCGCCCTTACATCCGTCAAATTCCGAAAACCTTTCCTGAACTTCCCTGCAGTAATCATCCAGACAATATCCAGGATCACTTTCCCGCCGTTTCAACTTCGGATAACAGAATACATCATCTTTACGCCGGATCGTCTCCAACAGTTTTTGCACTGACTTCACATTATCATAATCCCCTGTGAAATCACTTTCTACTTTCAAATCGTTTCTTATATTCGTAGATTTTACTTCTACGATCTTCACGCCTAATGTCCTGCATAACCGCCTTGTAACATTGCTCAGTTTCACAAATTTATTAGGTGTTCTTGCAATATCCTGCCTGATTGCTTCTTCTATAAAAGCAATGTTGACCGTTCCGGTTTTCCAGAGCAGAAAATCAAACGGGGCATGTTTTTTAAAATCATCGTTTCTGATCTCATCGTAAGTTTTCAAAGACAACTCCTGAGAATAATACTGACGAATAAATCGTTCGGTGATCTCCTCCGCGATCTTCCCCTGTTCTATATTACATTCCCGCTCTTTCTTCGGTCTGTCCGGCTGCCAAGTTTCCGCCGTATAGTTTATGATCTGTCCTACCACCCGGGCATCTAAATGCACCTGTCCATAATCCGCACATACAATATGATTTTGTAAAGTCAATCTCATCTTCTGCTTTGCACCTCCATGTGCACGACTTCAACTTTTGTATCGAGATTTCTTTTCCTTAAATACACAAATCGCTTCCGTACAAGATCTTTCTATATAGTGTACCTCATTATATCACAAACGGCAATGTGCATTTCAACCGAACTGTTACTTATAAGAAAAGACTTCCGAAAAAGTCACCGATGCCGTCTACAATACCTGACACAATATCGCCGACTCCGTCGCACACATCGCTGATAACATCCGATGCCACACTTCCCGCAAACATTCCCGCGCCGATCCCGATAACAACTTTTGCGGCTAACGGAATCGGTGCGGCCGCAAGAGCCGCCATCGTTGCCTCTGATGCGGCTGTTCCCGCCGCCCCGGAAACAGATCCTTTCAAAGCGCCGGACGCAACATTTCCTGTCGTCGTTGACAGATCGTCTCCGTTCACGATTGATTCCACCGCAGCCATTCCTCCTCCGAAAGCTCCTCCGAGTTTTGCCGACGATTTTGCCGCATTGGCAATCCCGGTTGATGACTGGACTCCGTTAAACTTATTGCTTACACGGGTTGTATCTTTCGTTGAGATTCCGCTGTCTTTCATTACTTTAGTCACACCTTGAGAAGGCGCCTTTGCATTAAATGCCGCCGCACTTTCAGACGTTCCTACTAACTGCGTTGTTCGATATTGACCGTTTTGCACCCGTTTGATCGTATCCATCGTTCCTTTTGCACTCGGAGTATCCTTGCACTGAATCCTCTCTATAATGCGATTTCCCTTCTTCGTAACCAAATCTACCTGACGGGCAGTTGACGAATTCGTAAGCGTTGTTGTCGTGTCCGGCTTCAGCAGATTAGAGAGATTCTTCTTATCAGAATACATCACCTCAAAAGCATTTCCTTTTCCGCCGGTCGGCGAATATGCCCCTGCCCTTCCTGACATTCTCACTGCTACAGAATAGTCATACCCTTCTACCACACTGTTTGCTAAATTTCCTGCTGTTTTTTCTTTGTTTTCATTCATTTTTCTTCCTCCTCTGTTGTTTCTTTCCACATGCTTCATCTGATTCTTGTTTCATTTTGTCCCTTTACCAAAGCCGCCTCCTGCCTTGACATACTCCTTTTCACTGATCCAAACGTCATTCTAAAATTCATACACTTTCGGCATCCCTCCTTTTCACCAGAGTTTGCTGTATAAAGATAAAGCAGTAATGCGGTCTTTCAATTCATCGTCATAAGACAAAATTGTTTTTATCTCATAGAAGTCTCCCGATCTTCTTACTACCATGACAAGTTCCGGATCTTCACTTAACGGAGCATCTATATGCAGAGGCATGAACCATGAAATAGTTCCGCTTTTCCCTGAATAAGAAGCTTTTGCAAACGATCTGTCGCGGCGCTGCATTTTAATCCCCCGCTCAAGAGCATTCATGATCTGACCTGCGATCTTGCTGTCGCTCTGACTGCGTATGCTTTCCGGAAAACGTTCCCGCCTTTCCTGTATGATGTGGATCAGACAGTTTTGATTAATGTCGAAATCTTCCTTCTTCGGATTAAACACTTCTTCTTTTTCATCGAAAAAACTGATTGGCTCAATCTGCATCATTGACTGTTCTTTTGTAAATCCATAATTCAAATAATCCTGTTTACTCTCGATTACACGCTCCGCGATATACGTCTTGTACTTTTCATAATATCGATATAGAACTAAAAAATCATTTCCGAATAAATCCATCATTCCGGTATTTACGATTGCCGATTTCGTTTTATTCGCGACAAAATATTCTGTCCTTCCGGCATCGACAAGCTGCGTTATCCTTGCTCCTATGATTTTGATATATCTGTCAAGCCCTTTCATTGACTTCCAGTTCGGAAACAATAATCTGCCATAGATCGCTTCTGTAACATTAGAAAGTACTTCTTCATTTTTTATAAAAATCGTTTTTTCGCAATATCCCTCACTTCTGTCTTTTACTTCCGTCTCAACCTTACAAATACGCTCCGCATGTTCTTCCCTGTATCGATGACAAAATTTCAATAAATTTGATCGAAGTTTTTTTTCAGAATACAGAGTTTTCCTGCACATCCCATTTACTAAATAAGACGGCGTTCCGACATAATATCCTGAGAAATAATCAGATCGTTTTAAGAGCGAGATCATCAGCGGCTCATTTCCGTTCACCTTGATTCCTGTATCAATCCATGCCAGAATAACGTCTTTTTCATTTTCCGGTTTTTCCGATAAATCTTTATCAAAAAAATATATATTTGACTCTTCTGACGAAATATTCTCTATAATCTGATCTATTTCAATATCCAGTCCCGTCACTCTGTATATTTCGTCCGTCACTTTTTCTCCATCTGTTACAATAAACTTTTCCTTAATCATGTGATCCATAAGTTATCCTCCTCATTTTATGATATAATGTAACTATTCAGCCATAAGAAGCACGAGTGCGGTTTTACGGATGGTTCAAGCTGAACTGTTACACCTCTCTTGTTTGTAAGCTTATCGTATCACCCTTTCCCGTTATCATGAATAACTGCAAGTTGACATCTTTTTGACAAGATTATTCTTTGTCAAATGACAAAAAATTGACAACACAATGACAATTATCATTATTGATCGGAGATAAATATGTTAAATTACGCTGTCATCATTCAATATTTAACTCAACAACTGAATATTCCCAACGTAAGGATCGCAGAATGGCTTAACCTTGATCCTTCTATTATCAGCAATATCAAAAACAATAAACGAAAAATGCAAAAAGACATTTCCTATGATGTTTTTTACAGAGACGTCTTTTGCCAAGCCGAAATCGGAACTGATTTTCAAAGTGTTCACAGCCTTTACACATACCTTCAGGACAAGGACTGCTCGAATGAAGTAATAGACATGGCATACTCACACTATAAAGAACACAGATCAGTTGAAAACGCTGAAACTTTTCTGCTCACTTTACTAAAAGAAGTCAAATATGAAAAAGATGCTGTGTCATCGAAATCTGCGTCAAAATCCACTCACCGTTCCCCTTCCGATGCCATTGCTTTTGAGCCGTTTCATAACCCGATACAAAACAATACTTTCTTCGGACGACAGGATATGTTTGAGAAAATACGCTCTGTTTTATGCAGTTTGGGAACTTGTATCATCTACGGTATCGGCGGTTTAGGGAAGTCCTACTGTTCGCTTAAATATGCCGCTGAATATGAAGATTCCTATACACAAATCCAGCAGATCATTTTTACAGGCGATATAAAAAACACAATTTTAAAAATAAAATTTACAGGATTGGATGAATCTCACTTTTCAGAAGACGAAAAATTTGAGAAACGACTTTCCATTCTCGCTTCTTACGGTGAAGATACTCTGCTTATCATCGATAATATGGATACTCACCCGGCTGATCGGGAAAATTATGTGCGGTTAAAAGAATTACCGATACATATTCTCTTCACTTCAAGAGAGACCGATCTCGATTCAGAAAAGTTTCTCTTGCCGATCCATCCGCTTTCCAAGCAAGAACAGCTTCAATTATTTATGCACTACGGACGGTTTACGATCCCCGAAGATGAATACGGCGACTATTTTAAAATATTCAATATGGTAGAAGGTCATACTCTTCTTTTAGAACTGATCGCAAAAACAATGACTGCCGAAACATTAACGCCTGAAGAAATGACAGATATTTTGTACAGTCCTGAATATGACGATATAAGCAAAGTGGTCATTGAAAAAGACAATACTTATCAGCAGGAAAAAATGAACAACTTTATATCTAAACTTTTTGACACAAGCAATCTTACCGATGTCCAAAAAGAAATATTGATGAACCTCTCTCTTACGTCGATAAGCGGCATAAGACAGCGCTTATTCAAACAATTTTTAGATTATAATAATTCAGATATCAACGCTTTGATCCGTCAAAGCTGGATCATACAAAACAGACCCAACGGTCCGGCCTCATCACAGATTCATCTGCATCCGGTCATTAAAGCTGCTGTAATAAATAATACGGAACCTTCCTTAGAAAAATGTTCAGTTTTTATCAACAAAATAATTGAATTTCTGAAAGCGGCTTCCGCAGATGTGATCGAAGACAGTATGTCGAATGATTTATGCGACGTTCTTGCAAACGCAGGTCTCATGTTCAAATATACTTCCGAACATCTCGGCTTAATGTACGACATCGCCTTAATCTTATGGCGCAGCCTTATGTATCATGAATCTTATTCATACTTAACAAAAGGGTTGGAACTATTAAACAAAGAATCATCTGACGATATCGAATTACAACTGTCTTACTACGAAACCGCAGGAAAAGTTGCCGTCAGACTTGCCGATTACGAAAAAGCAATTACTCACTATCAGTCGGCAATCACGACAATCGAAAATTCAGGACAAGATTTTTCCGAAAGGCTTGCCACGATATATGACAAACTAGGGGTAGTTATGCGAAAAGCGTCAAAATATGAACAGGCTTTGGATTATTTTACGAAAGCTCAAAATATTATTGATATCAACCATATAAAAAATCCGGAATTAACATCCGACATTTATAATGATATGGGCGTGATCTATATTAACCTTGATATCTTCGATAAAGCTTTGGCGAATTATCAAAAAGCCCGCGAGATCCGGGAGTCGGTTGAAAATCCCGATCTCGAACAGATCGCCTATTCTTATCACAATATCGGAACAGTATATCAGCGGCAGAAAAAGTACGCAGATGCAATCACATGGCATAAAAAAGCGTTAGAGATCCGTCAGGAAATATACCCTGATAACGAACCGATCATTGCCGCGTCATTAACGATGATCGGCAATGACTATACACAGGCGGCAAAAAACGATTCTTCTTATCACTTTAACGATGCCTTTGAATATTTCGCAAAAGGCTTGGAAATCCGAAAGCTCACGTTGGGAGAAACACATCCTGACACGGCATGGTCTTACCAAAGCATCGGATTATGGCATTTTTATCAAGGAGAATACGAAGAAGCGATTGAAAACTATTTGAAATGTCTCAGCATTCGGAAAACGATCCTTCAGCCTTCGCACGCCTACACTGCCGAAATCTCATACTTGTTAGGAGAAGCATATTTAAAGATCAACCAAATCCACTCTGCAAAAGAACACCTTCTGCTCGCAGAAAAAATTCAGGCAAGCCTTCATAAAGTAAAGGCTCTTGAAAAAACACAACATCTCCTGAAAGAATGCAGTCTTTCATAAACGATAAGAGACGCCGCAAGCTGCGGTGTCTCTTATCTGCTCTTCTTATATGTAATTGTCAACGTTTTATACGTCCTTTACTTCGATTTTAAAATACCGTCAAATCCACTTCCAGTCACTTTTACCTCTCCGTTTTCAAAAGTAGCAATTCCGTATATTTCTTTGGAAACGCTGTCTATAATCGAAAGCCCGCCGTCTCCCTGCGTATATAATCTTCCGTCTATAACCAGCCCGTTATTATACTCTACCCGGACTGCCGCGATATCAGATCCTGTCGGAACATACTTTGTACTTGCCTCTGCCATTTGATCGTACACGATCATCGTAGTAGTATCATTTTCATAAGTACCTTCAATCTCCAGATCCGGCGTATATGTACCGCTGATCCTGCGATAGTTTCCCCAGCCTTTGCCTGCACCTGAAGTTACGCTTAACAATCCGTTCTCATTTTTATAGAACGTATAATATTGCCCTTCTAAATAATCTCCGAATGCACCACATTCTGATTCTTTCTCAAAAATCTGCCCGCTCGACGTATAGATAACATAAGACCATTCATATCCGATTGATGCAATCACAAGCCTGTCTCCCGAATCATCGTCTTTATATGTACCTGCCCATCCCATTGTGACCGGGTCTGTCAATACAGCTTCCCTTTTACTGTTATCTTTTTCTTCCTTTTTTTCTTCTTGCCCGGAATCTTTTTTCATTTCCCCATCAGTTTCTTTTTTAGGTTTTACATTTTCCTTTTTCGCCGGCTTCGATTCTTTTTCAGCTGCATTCTCTTTAACCTCTTTATATGTCGAATCTTTTGCAGTTTCTTTCGCATCGGAACTTCCAAACATTTTCACTGCTGCAATAATTCCGATTATTATGACTGCTGCCATCGCGATAATTCCAATTACTACCGCTGTTTTTTTCTTTTTCGGCGCAGGATGAGACACACCCTTGTTTTTAACATCTGCACTTGAATTACCTGTTGTCTCTTTTTGTGTCAACCGCTGGTCTGACTGTGCCGACTGCTTTGGTTGTTCACTCTTCTGTTCCGGCTGTGCCGACTGCTTTGGCTGTTCATTTTTCTGTTCCGGCTGTGCCGACTGTTCTGGCTGTTCGCTCTTCTGTTCCGGCTGTGCCGACTGCTCTGGCTGTTCGCCATTCTGTTCAGGCTGTACAGACGCTCCGCAATACGGACAGAACTTATTCTCATCTTTTATTTCTTTTCCACAATTTTCACAAAACATTTTTTTACATCCTTTATCTTATTTTACCTTTAATATAACGATGCAGTTCCCTTATAACCGTCATATTCCAAAATCAACGTCGCTCCTTCTACATCACACTCTGCAAAACTCAAACCATAAAATTCAAGAACATTTCCTTCAAAATCTTCTATCGCAAAATCCCAGTCAAGATCCTCCTCTGTGATCACAAACTCTATATCTACCCTTTCACCATCATACACTATACCATACTCAAGCAAATCTTCTTCCCAGTTATCCACATCAGGTTCTGAAGCATAAAGAGCATAAATATCAAAACCGGTATTATTAATTACATGCACATTATATCTTAATATTTCATCCTTTGAACTGCATTTAAAAATACCGATCGCCACAATAATAACTAAAACAGCGATCGCGATAACCGCTCCTTTTTTCTTTTTCCTGCGCCTTTGACGCTAAAATCCGGCGGTATATCATGACTCGGTTCTTCCTTATTTATTTCATTTTCCGCTCCGCAATACGGACAAAACTTATCCCCATCTTTTATTTCTTTTCCACACTTTTCGCAAAACATGGCAAATTCCTCCTACATTCTCTTTTAATGTTTTCAATCACATAAAATATCTTAAATATTTCATAATGATATTTCCGAACGCATATCCGCACAGAAGACCGGTTATTAATCTCCGTATATTATTTGATTCGTAATGAAATTTATATTGTACGAACCAATCTGCAAACATGATCAGAGAAAACACGACCGCAATTATATTGGAAATCTCGCCGACCTTGAATAAGAAGATTCCCAAAACTTCTCCTATAAACACCCCCGTACATCTTGCGCATACCGGAAATTGTTTTCCGCGAAAGGAAAAGCTTCGTTCCGGTAATTGATGACATCCCGTCGCTCTTCCTATCACCATAAGTTTCTTATATATTTTTCTTTTATCCATCATCATCTTACTCTGCAAAATGTACTAAGATCGGACAGACAAAAATCAGTGTACCGGCTAAAGAAAGCATTGAAAATTTTATACAACTCCAAATTTCCTGTTTCTTTTCTACTTCTAAAATATCCCAAATACTATACCCTAACTGTTTGTCTATATCCTCGCATAACTGATAGCAAAAATATAACGGCAAGGAAACTCCCACTATGACAGCGATCAAAACAACGATGACCGTTCTTAAAAATCCATGCACTAATTCATCCAGTATCGGGTAAAGCAAAAGAGAACCTAGCGCGCCATAGCAAAGACAATTTACTGTCATTTTATCCATCAACGAACTTAACGTTTCAACAGCGTCATGCTGCGCTAAATGTTGTCTTCCGCAATTTTTACATCCCCACCAGGTGATAGATCTGCTCTTTACTTTAGAGCCCGTGAAGAGCGCTCCGCACAATAATCCAAACGGACCGAGCAAACACATTCCACAGCACCCGCGCCCCATACTGTATCCTTTTGTTTTAATCTCTGTCTCGTTCTTAACAATCGGAAACGTATCCTCGCTGTTACAATACGGGCATATAGAATCTTTCGGTATATTCGGCGGCATCTGAATGATTTTGTCAATCGCATCGATAATATGAAGCCCCGCTTCTTTCATATATTCAATCAGCGCTTTAAAAAATTCGACAAGAGATTCCCAAAGCGATCCATCCGCGTTACTTTCCTGATATGAATTCTCATTTTTCCCTGATTGTTCCTCACTTACAGAAGCGCCGCAATTCGGACAATATTGAATATCTGAATTTAATTCTTTTCCACAATTTCTGCAATATTTCATCTCGCACGCTCCTTATTCTTTTCCGATCAATAACCGAAACTGTTCCACATCTTCAGTCATTCCATTTACAGGAATTTCAAAATTCAGTCCATTTTTCATTTTTAAATTTAAAACCTTTCCATAACCTGTATAAAGAAAGACTGCTATCAATAAAAGCCATGCTACATCTGTTATATTCATCAGAAACATTACCCCAAATAGCGCTGCATACAATGTATCCCAAAAATCCATTTTGTTTTAATTCCATTGAACCGATTTCTGATAATTTTATCTCCAAATGGTTTTCTTTTTCTTTCCTTAAAAATCTATGTATCTTTTGACTTATCTCCAAACGCTCTTCATTATTACTTACTTCTGTTCGGATAATTTTGTATCGTAATCTTCCGATCATTTTTACTTTTTCAAAATAAAATGTTCCTTTACTTTGTTCCGCTTTATCCTTTTCTTCATCTTTTAATGTACTTACATCCTCTTTTTGTTCCAATGTACTGCTCCCACATTTAGGGCAAAATTTTGACTCTTCTCTAAGTACATTCCCACAATTCACACACCTTTTCTCCGTTTTCGTCTCATGAACATTATGTTTACCGCTGTGATCTTCCTGCTGCTCCAATATATTGCTTCCACATTTTGAGCAAAATTTCGCCCCCTCCCTAACTTCATTTCCACAATTTTCGCACTTCATTCCTTTTTGCACTTCCTTTATAACTAATATTTTTATAGCTGTAGATAATTATACTATAACTAAGTAAATATTACAATTAAATCAATATTTTTTTGGAGGTTACTGCATGGACACTTTAAACTTTGAACAAATAGGCGAAAAATTAAAGAAAATCCGCCTTTCCAAAAACTTAACACAAGAATATATCGCTAATGCTGCTGATGTGAATACAAGTCATATCAGTAATATCGAAAATAACCGTGTCAAAGTTTCTCTTTCTGTTTTAGTGCAGATATGTAATGCGTTAGATACTACTGTTGACTATATTCTTTCCGATGAATATAACGACTCATCCTCTGCCATCGAACAGGAAATTCTCCATGAGTTACACTCCTGCAATAATGAAACAAAAGAGCAGATTTTGAAAATTGTCAAAGCTTTACAGTAATTTCTCTCATTAACATTACGGCATATCGAAAACCTTGTATGAATCCTTTTTCTTTTGCAGCCTCCGTTAATGCAAATAACTCATCGCGAACCTCTTCATACGTCTTTTTCTCCAAATTCACTCTATTTTCTTTCAACAGCCTCTCCGTCTCTTCGTCAATCTCTTTCCCAATTTCCTTCAAATAATCGGTTTCAGACAGTAAGAAGCGATAAATCTCTCTTATCTTTTCAGTCTTATCTGCCGAGCTGTTCTTTTTTGATTCTTCCGGCTTTTGAAACATACTCATTCTCCTATTTCTATTTCTTTCACTTTGCATTACAATATAAACAGATTATTTTATTGCCTGACACTATAATTAAACCATCTTTATCAAACAGCATGAAGCCGCAAAAAATTTCCGATTTTTTTTGCAGCCTTTTATACCGAAGGAGGATTCAAAAATGAAAGCAGCAAACAAAAACACAATTCCCATCACTTCAGAATCCGATATTTTATGCGCTTTCAGAAATCTGACTTCTTCTTATGACGAACGCACTTTACACAAATGGATTAATTTTTTCAAAAAATGTATGTATTACGCCTCTTCCGATTATTCTAATCCTATGTTTCTTTCTTTAACTTACAATGCAGTTAAAAAGAGCGAGCAATATCCTTATGAATTTTTATATATTCATAAGTTGATGTATCAGTTTCTCTGCCTGAGAACCCCCTGCTTTTTGCAGTTTCCTCCATATACCGATCTTGCATCCGAATACGATCGCACAGCGATCAAATGGAATGTTCCCGCTCCCATTACGCCTTTTTTAATCTGCTATATCAAAGCTGCCAGTAAATTCAAAAAAAATGCCCCTGTCACTTCGTTTTTCCATGAACTTGACGAGACATTTACAGAGACAGAAAAATTTCAAAACGATCTTACCCAAACAGAATATCGGATTTTAACTGATGAAATTCTTTGCCGTAAATATTTTTGTACTACGGAAGAAATTTATAATACTTTCTCAAAAAACGATTTCCAAAAAGAGGCGCTCCGGCATTGTATTTTTCATTTAACCGAAACATTAACCGCAATTTTGCAAAACAGCCGCCTCAAAAATTATTCCGCTGCTCCGGTTGTTTCAAACGCATATATTCTGTTAAATACTTTCAGGGAAAAATTATATGAACAGACCTGTTCAGAAAATAAAAAACTAGATTTAACGACCTTATATCCACACAAAAAGCCGTGGACTATTATAGGTGAAAACGAACTGATGCAGAGCATAAAACATTCTCTGTCTTCCTTTTCTGCAAAAATATTTTCTCTTGCAGAAGAAACTTTAGATGACCATTCCATTCACCATATCTCGCGAAAGACTACGAAACCTTTTCCTAACGGATGCACTAAGATCATAAACGACATAGAACAGCAGATTGAGAAACGAAAAAGAAAAAAATACACAACAATTCTATCTCAATAT
>ENA-OQJF01000098-OQJF01000098.1-human-gut-metagenome-genome-assembly--contig:-NODE-98-length-22151-cov-3.103841_pt1 | contig 22151 bp, 18 predicted proteins | sample MGYA00242595_ERZ504761 | MGnify/ENA primary metagenome ERZ504761 (study PRJEB26092, sample SAMD00036367) | human gut metagenome | host: Homo sapiens | study: EMG produced TPA metagenomics assembly of...
AAACGGAAAGATGGATCTTTCACAGGCTGAAGCGGTTATAGATGTAATCAATTCCGAAAACGAATATGCACTTCAAAGTTCTGTCAGCCAGCTAAAAGGAAGCGTAAAAAGAAGATTAATGATATAAGAGAAAAAATTATTTATCATACGGCATTTATAGAGACAGCGCTTGATGATCCGGAGCATATCAGCGTAGATGGATATTCCGCACTATTATGAAAAAAAGTTCTCACTGTAGTGAGAACTTTTTTCCTTATCGCGACATTTTTTCTTATTATGATGAAATTTACAACAACACACTATAATTTAGTAATAGTATTGGCTACAACTGAAACTCGTCTTTTACTTAAACCTTATAAGACTAAAACTATTCAAATGTTTTTCGGTATGTACATCCATTTTTCCATTCCGAACACCCGTAGGCTGTTTTTCCTTTTATGATAATTCCCTTACCACAAACCGGACAGGATTGTCCTACTAATGAGTCCGGAGTATTATTCGGAGAAGAAACAGGGATAGCAACAGGAGACGGTGATACTTCTGTTTTTGCCTCTTTTGATTCTCCTGCTTCGGAATTCTTTTTTTTCTCTTTCGGCGGCGTACTTACTTTCCGTTCACGTTTTTTAGGTTCCTTCTTTGCCTTCTCTTCGGTCTTGGCAGCTACCGCATCTTGAATAGTGATACGACGATTGGTATTATCAGAAAGTACACTCATTACAATTTCCGAAACCATTTGTTTCAGTTCTTCAAGAAATTGGCGAGCATCGTATGTTTTCTTTTCTATCTCACGCAACTTCTTTTCCCAAATACCCGTCAATTCCGCTGATTTCAAAAGTTCTTCGTGGATTAGCTGCACCAATTCTACTCCTGTCGGTGTAGCGATCAGATTCTTTCTCTCCTTGCGGATATAATTTCGTTTGAACAGCGTTTCAATAATAGCGGCACGGGTGGATGGGCGACCGATACCATTCTCTTTCAAGGCATCGCGAGTTCATCATTATCGACTAGTTTTCCGGCGGTTTCCATAGCCCGGAGCAAGGTCGCTTCCGTAAAAGGTCTTGGCGGCTGCGTCCATTTTTCATTCAAGTCGGGGATGTGAGGACCACTCTCCCCTTTTGCAAAGGCAGGAAGGACATTTTCATCGTCATCGTCCTTTTCTTCAGTAGTGTCTTTCACATCTTTAGCGAATACCACACGCCAGCCCGGTTCTAAGATTTGCTTACCGGTGACTTTAAATTCTATTTTATCCACTTCACCCATCACGGTAGTAGTCGAAATCTTACAATCAGGATAGAACACTGCTATAAAACGGCGCACTATTAAATCATAGACACGACGTTCCATATCAGTAAGGTTTTGAGCATAAACTCCGGTAGGGATAATGGCGTGGTGGTCCGTCACTTTCGAATTATCAAATACCTTTTTGATTTAGGCAACGTAGAACCATTCAACGGGGCAGTCAATACTTCGTAATCACGAAGCCCTTTCAGAATACCAGGACATTTCGGATAAATATCGTCGCTCAGAAAAGTGGTATCAACACGTGGATATGTAGCTACTTTCTTCTCATAAAGAGATTGGATCAGTTTCAGTGTTTCATCGGCAGAATAGGCGAATTTCTTGTTACACTCTACCTGAAGGGAAGTCAAGTCAAACAAACGCGGAGCATATTCCTTTCCGTCTTTCTTACCAACACTAGTTACCACAAAAGGAAGGTCTTTGATACGTTGTACCAAGGCTTCACCTTCTTCACGATTGGCGATAGGATCGATACCCGGATTGTCTATTTTCTTTTTTCCACCGTTTTTTTCTTCTTCTGCCGCTATTTCTTCATCACTTTTGCGGATAAGTGCGGAGAAAGTAGTATCTCGATAGTTTGTTTTTAGTTCCCAATATTGCTTGGGTTGGAAATTGGCAATTTCCAACTGACGGTTGACAATCAATGCCAAAGTAGGTGTCTGCACACGTCCGATAGAAAGCACCTGTTTGTTTTGACCATATTTAATAGTATATAAGCGTGTGGCGTTCATTCCCAGCAGCCAGTCACCTATTGCACGAGAAAGTCCCGCCTCATACAACGATTGGAAATCAGACTGATCTTTTAACTTGGAAAAACCTTCACGAATAGCCTCTTCCGTCAAAGAAGAAATCCACAAACGCCTCACCGGACAGCGTGCACCCGCCTTTTGCATCACCCAGCGCTGAATCAATTCTCCTTCCTGACCGGCATCACCGCAATTGATAATCTCATCTGCATTCTGCATCAACTGTTCGATAATATGAAACTGTTTCTCAATACCCGGGTCATGTCCAATCAGTTTGATACCGAAACGTGGGGGGATCATCGGCAAGCTACCCAAGCTCCACGATTTCCAATTGGGTGTGTATTCATGCGGTTCTTTCAAGGTACAGAGATGCCCGAATGTCCAGGTCACCTGGTATCCGTTCCCTTCTATATATCCCTCTTTCCTTGTATGAGCGCCGAGTACCTCGGCTATATCGCGTGCAACAGATGGCTTTTCGGCTATGCAAACTATCATTCTTTCTCCTCTTGTTTTTATACTATCAGTCTACAAAGTTACATGATTATTTCTCACTGACCGCATGAAGATAAAAAAAAGTCTATCATAAGAAAAAAGTGATTGCCTCTATTATAAAAGACAATCACTTCGTTAACGTTCTAATCTAGATATATCAACTACAATTATTCTTCATCCATAAGAATTTCCAGAATTTGACAAGCAGCTTTCGCTACCGGAGTACCCGGACCGAAAATAGCGGCCACACCTGCCTTATACAAGAAGTCATAATCCTGTGCAGGGATAACGCCACCGGCAATCACTACAATGTCTTCACGTCCCAGTTTCTTCAACTCTTCGATAATCTGCGGAACCAATGTCTTGTGTCCGGCAGCCAGTGAAGAAACACCTACTACATGAACATCGTTTTCTACCGCTTCGCGAGCTGCTTCCGCAGGAGTCTGGAACAGAGGTCCCATATCCACGTCGAAACCACAGTCCGCATAACCTGTTGCTACCACTTTAGCACCACGGTCGTGACCGTCCTGTCCCATTTTGGCAACCATAATACGAGGTTGACGCCCCTCTTTCTTCGCAAACTTCTCAGCCAGTTCACAAGCACGCTTGAAGTCGCTGTCGTTTTACTTTCTGATGAATACACGCCTGATATAGTTCTGATTATTGCTTTATAACGTCCTACTATCTGTTCGCAAGCAAATGAGATTTCACCCAATGTCGCACGAACACGAGCCGCTTCCACAGCCAGTTCCAGCAAGTTACCCTTACCGGTCTTCACACATTCGGTAATTGCAGCCAATGCCTTGTCCACTTCAGCCTGGTTGCGTCCTTCTTTCAAACGTTTCAGATTTTCAATCTGTTCAAGACGAACGGCAGTATTATCAATTTCAAGAATATCAATCGGAGCTTCTTTATCCAAACGGTACTTGTTCACACCCACAATAGTCTGCTGACCACTGTCGATACGAGCCTGTGTACGTGCGGCAGCTTCTTCGATACGCATCTTCGGAATGCCGGTTTCGATAGCTTTCGCCATACCACCCAGTTTTTCGATTTCCTGAATGTGCTCCCAAGCCTTATGAGCCAATTCGTTCGTCAAAGACTCTACATAATAAGAACCGCCCCACGGGTCAACATTCTTACAAATGTAAGTTTCTTCCTGAATATAAATCTGAGTATTACGTGCAATACGTGCGGAGAAATCTGTCGGAAGAGCGATAGCCTCATCCAATGCATTGGTATGCAGAGACTGAGTATGTCCCAAAGCGGCAGCCATAGCTTCGATACAAGTACGTCCCACGTTGTTGAACGGGTCTTGTTCGGTCAGTGACCAACCGGAAGTCTGTGAGTGAGTACGCAATGCCAGTGATTTCGGGTTCTTCGGATTGAACTGTTTCACAATCTTCGCCCACAACATACGTGCGGCACGCATCTTGGCAATTTCCATAAAGTGGTTTGTACCGATTGCCCAGAAGAAAGACAGACGCGGAGCAAACGCATCAATGTCGATGCCTGCGGCAGTTCCGGCACGAAGATATTCCAAACCGTCAGCCAATGTATAAGCCAACTCGATATCCGCCGTAGCACCTGCTTCCTGCATGTGGTAACCGGAGATAGAGATAGAATTGAATTTCGGCATCTTCTGTGAAGTATATTCGAAGATATCGGAAATAATCTTCATAGAGAATGCAGGCGGATAAATATAGGTGTTACGCACCATAAACTCTTTCAGAATATCGTTTTGGATTGTACCTGCCATTTCTTCCAGTTTGGCACCTTGTTCCAGTCCGGCATTGATATAGAATGCCATAATAGGAAGTACCGCACCGTTCATTGTCATAGACACGGACATCTTGTTCAAAGGAATGCCATCGAACAGGACTTTCATGTTCTCTAAGGAACAGATAGACACACCTGCCTTACCTACGTCGCCCACAACACGTTCGTGGTCGGGGTCATAACCGCGGTGAGTAGCCAAGTCGAATGCTACCGACAGACCTTTCTGACCGGAAGCCAAGTTACGGCGATAGAAAGCATTTGATTCTTCAGCAGTGGAGAATCCGGCATACTGGCGGATAGTCCAAGGACGAAGCGTGTACATTACTGAATACGGACCACGCAGATAGGGCGGAAGTCCGGCAGCATAGCCGAGGTGCTCCATTCCTTCGAGGTCTTCTTTTGTATAAACAGGCTTCACTTCAATGTGTTCCGGCGTTTTCCAGTCAGCGGAGATACCGTTAGCCTTTTGCCATTCAGCACCGTTAGCAGGCTGAAATGCGGCATATATATCTAAGTTTTTAAAATCTTTTCTCATCTTACTTCAATAGTTTGGCGTTAAACTCTTTCAAGGTATCCAGTACGTTGACACGGACATGGATGAAGTTTTCGATACCTGCTGCTTTCAGTTCGTCCATACAAGCAGGAGCACCGGCAACGATAAACATAGCGCGGCCGTCCAATGCCTTGAATGCAGGGATTGCATATTCCGCATATTCATCATCACTTGAACAGATTACGACAATATCAGCTTTGGCAGCCATAGCTGCTTCTACTCCAGCTTCTACCGTTTCAAATCCGAGATTATCAACCACTTCATAACCGGCACAAGCCAGGAAGTTGCAAGAATACTGCGCACGTGCCTGACGCATAGCCAGATTACCGATAGTCAGCATGAATGCTTTCGGACGTTTGCCGGATGCTTCCGTTTCGAGACGCAATGCTTCAAACTCGCTGGCAGCACGGTCGAATACCAATGTATCCACATCTTTCTCACAAGTATGGTCTTTTCCAGCACAGCAGCATTTTGCTTCAACCGGTTGCTTATCTCCGGCCTTTTCATTGAAGTTCGGGAATTGGTTAGTACCCAGCAATACTTCACGACGTTGGGCCACCGCTTTATGACGGGCTTTATTACTTTCGTTGACAGCAGCCTGAACAGTCCCCGCCTTCAATGCTACATAGAAACCACCGGCTTCTTCTACAGACAGGAATAAGTTCCATGCTTGCTGTGCAATAGATATTGTCAGGTTTTCAATATAATAAGAGCCGGCAGCCGGGTCAATTACTTTATCGAAATGAGATTCTTCCTTCAACAACAGTTGTTGATTGCGTGCCAGACGTTCGGAGAATTCATCCGGAGTCTCATATGTCTTGTCAAACGGAGTCACTGTCATAGAATCCACACCACCTAATGCAGCGCTCATCGCTTCAGTTTGTGTACGGAGCAGGTTCACGTGTGCATCAAACAAAGTCAGATTGAAAGTGGAAGTTTCGGCATGAACCGCCATTTTTGCCGCGCAACGACATTCACCGTTAGCACCTTTGTTATCACAGTCGCGCAAACATTCCGGATTGTAAGAAGCTACAATATTCGCCCACAACAGACGTGCTGCACGGAATTTAGCAATTTCAAGGAAATAGTTGGAACTGATACCGAAGTTGAATTTGATTTTTTTAGCCACTATAGCAGCAGGAACACCGGCATCGGTCAGTTGGCTCATGTATTCATTACCCCAAGCCAGTGCATACCCCAATTCCTGAGAAATATAAGCTCCGGCATTGTTCAGCGATAATGCGTTCACATTCAGTACGCGGTAGAAAGGAAGCGGTTGGATAGCTTCAATCAGTGCTTTAGCAGTTTGCACCATATCACCCCTTTCCTTGCCGCGGGTCAGCATTTTGTTGAAGAAATCATAGTTGATAGAGCCTTTCAGCTTCTTCACATCATAATCCTTCTTCCGGAAATAAGCTACCAGCAGATTAGCCAGTTCAACAACGTGTCCCTGACAAGTAGAGAAGTTCAGTTCAACACACTCAGCTTGAATACCATTCAACAGAGTCTCAAGATATTCCGCATTGAGTTCTTTTGCCTTTACATGGAAAGAAAGTGAATCGACACCTTTGTTCAGGATATCCAGTGCTTTCGCATTGGCCTCTTTAGGACATTCCACTTTGATTTCCTGACGTACCAGCCATTCATTGTTGTCCTTCTTGGTTCCTCTTAAATAAGGGAATTCTCCGGGAAGTGCGTCTGTCGTCTTCAACCCTTCCAGGTCCTCCATCCGGTAGAAAGGTTTCACTTTGAATCCTTCGTTCGTCTTCCAAACGAGCTTCTTCTCAAAATCAGCACCTTTCAAGTCGGCTGTAACCTTCTCCATCCATTGTTCGGTGGAGACAGGAGAAAAGTCTGAGAAGAGTTTTTCTTTTTGTCTGCCATAGTTTATCTAAAATTAAAACAAGAATTAATATTGTCTCTATTTTATCTGTCTCTTTCCAAATGTCTGTTGTTCGACTTGCAAATATAATTAATAAGTTCAAACGAAACTTCTTTTATAGAAAATTCGCACACCTCCACTTTGTATAGAATCTGTATGGAAATTCTTCTTTCCCGCAATTTTTAGTTCTTCTTTTATTTGATTAGCTCCAATGTTATGACTAATTTTGCACCCGTTTTTAGAAAAGACATTATAAAAACTACTAAATTATGGATTGGTTACAAAGTTTATTGTGGGACCCCAGTTCCGTGGCACACATCGTGTTCCTCTACGCATTCGTAGTGGCAGCCGGCGTGTATCTCGGTAAGATAAAGATATTCGGTGTATCTTTGGGCGTCACATTTGTTTTGTTTGCCGGCATCCTAATGGGACATTTCGGCTTCACGGCCGATACACACATCCTACATTTCATCCGTGAGTTCGGATTGATTTTGTTCGTATTCTGTATCGGTCTTCAGGTGGGGCCGTCTTTCTTCTCTTCTTTCAAAAAGGGGGGAATGACATTGAACCTGTTGGCTGTAGGCATCGTAGTGTTAAATATTGCTGTTGCATTGGGGCTCTATTACCTTTGGAACGGTCGTGTTGAATTGCCGATGATGGTAGGTATTCTCTACGGAGCTGTAACGAACACTCCGGGACTTGGTGCTGCCAACGAAGCACTGAACCAGTTGAGCTACAACGGCCCGCAGATCGCATTGGGTTATGCCTGTGCTTATCCGCTCGGTGTAGTAGGTATTATCGGTTCTATCATCGCTATCCGCTACATCTTCCGTGTCAATATGGCAAAAGAAGAAGAAAGCCTGAAAATGCAGAGCGGAGATGCACACCATAAGCCGCATATGTTGAGCCTTGAGGTACGCAACGAGTCTATCAGTGGAAAGACACTGATTGAGATTAAAGAATTTCTAGGACGTCAGTTCGTTTGCTCCCGCATTCGTCACGAAGGGCACGTAAGCATTCCGAACCATGAGACTATTTTCAATGTAGGCGACCAGCTATTTATCGTCTGCTCTGAAGAAGATGCACCCGCCATTACCGTATTCATCGGTAAGGAAGTAGATATAGACTGGGAGAAACAAGATCTACCAATGGTATCCCGCCGTATCCTGGTCACCAAACCGGAAATCAACGGAAAGACGCTGGGTTCTATGCACTTCCGTAGTATGTACGATGTCAATGTAACCCGTGTCAATCGTTCCGGTATGGACTTGTTTGCTGATCCCAACCTGATACTGCAAGTAGGCGACCGTGTTATGGTAGTAGGCCAGCAGGATGCAGTAGAGCGTGTAGCAGGTGTCTTAGGTAATCAATTGAAGCGCTTGGATACTCCGAATATCGTAACTATTTTCGTAGGTATTTTCCTGGGTATCCTTTTGGGTAGTCTTCCTATCGCATTCCCCGGTATGCCGACACCATTGAAACTTGGTCTGGCAGGTGGTCCGCTGGTAGTTGCAATCCTTATCGGACGCTTCGGTCATAAACTCCACCTGGTGACTTATACCACCATGAGCGCCAACCTGATGCTTCGTGAAATCGGTATTGTGCTGTTCCTTGCCAGTGTGGGTATAGATGCCGGCGCCAACTTCGTACAAACGGTTGTCGAGGGTGATGGATTACTTTATGTAGGTTGTGGTTTCTTAATTACCGTCATTCCGTTACTCATTATCGGTGCTATCGCCAGACTATATTATAAAGTAAACTATTTTACCCTCATGGGATTGATTGCCGGTAGTAATACCGACCCTCCCGCATTGGCGTACGCCAATCAGACAACATCCGGAGATGCTCCGGCAGTAGGTTACTCTACTGTTTATCCATTATCTATGTTCCTCCGCATTCTGACGGGACAAATGATATTACTGGCAATGATGTAAATCAAGCTTAGTTTATATAAATGATAAAGCCGGCTAACTCCATAAGAGGAATAGCTGGCTTTATTTTATTTACTACCCAGTCAGTTTCTCCGAATCAAAACCTTAATTGTAACTTCTTAGCCACAAATTCTTCTACAAACCGTACTGTTTCTTCAATCCCTAAAGAAGACGAATCAATACACAGATGATAAGTAGCTGCCGCTCCCCATGTCTTATAACTATAATAATTATAATATTCCGAACGTCTTTTATCGGCTTTCTCTATCATCTCTTCCGCCACTTCTTCATTCACATTATGAATCCGGCAAAGACGTATGATACGGTCTTCTTTGGAAGCCGAGATAAAAACATTGGCACAACGGGGATGTTCCCTTAAAATATAGTCAGCACAACGCCCTACAAACACACAGGATTTTTCTGCCGCCAAACGACGGATAACGTCACTCTGTACCTTGAACAGTGCATCATTACTCAAACAATTGTTACAAGGCATGGCTCCCTCACTGATAAAGGGGAAACGCATACCAAATAATCCGCCGATAATTCCCTGCGAAGCTTTCTCGTCCGCCTTCTCAAAAAACTCTTTGCATAATCCGCTCTCCTCAGATGCCAGATTAATCAGTTCTTTATCGTAAAAGTCAATGCCCAGACGAGCAGCCAGTTTCTCTCCTATTTCTTTTCCGCCGCTACCTAGTTGGCGACCGATATTAATGACATAATTACCGTTCATAGTAAACTTAATTTTATGGTTGTGTAGCAAACATACGACTTTTTTCTAAAACTCACATCATCAAACGAAAGTTATATTTAAAAGTGACGATGAAATATCCCTTTATTTCCTGCGTACGATACTCATAAAAGCCATCAGAAGTAGCCATACGCCCATAACTTTTTTTCTTTCCCAGAATATCCGCCCAATAAGCCGACAATTCCGCTTCCTTCTTCTTCAGGAAACGCCATGTAGCACCGGCATTCCACAATATTTCATCATCTTCCCCTTTCTGAATATTCGTTCCGCTACGAAGATTATACGTAGCATCTGTGCGCAACTGCAACCCGAAAGGAAAATCAACATAACCATTCAGACCGAAATTATAATAACGCGTATAGGTATCATTATCGTTCAAAGAATTAAGCGAGTATTGGTAATTCCAGGAAGTAGATAAGTCAATGCCTCCCCAAGAAGGTTGATAAGACGCCTGTGCCTCACAATTCAATCCGGTATCACGGGTTGTACTCTTTTCCGGCTGTAAGCTTTTATCTTCATTAATCATACCTACACGGTTACTATGATTACCGGACATATCCAATCTTAAAGAGAAATGTCCAAAACGTTTCCACCAGCTAGCCCCTCCGGACAAATTCCAATTACCGTTTATATTGACCGGATACGTTTCGCGTCCACCGGTCTGCACGTCATATATCATGACTTGTGTAACACTGTTTTGCTCCACCTGTCCGCCTAGGTTTGCAGATATACCTTTAGGTGAGTTCTGAAAATTCAGACGTATATTATGACTAAACATCTGCTTCAAGTCAGGATTTCCACGGGTGATATACAGCGGATTGCTATTATCCGTCAACGGCATCAAATCCGACAAAGAAGGCTGCCGGGTATTACCGTTATAATTCAGGCTGACACGCATCTCTTTCTTCCGCCAACTCATCCATATCATAGGTTGGAAATCAATCATATTCATGGCAGTATCCGCATAAAGTTTCCCTACTTTCCGGTCAATGGTACGCCTTTGCGGCGTAACCCCCAGTGATGCGTTAAACATCCATGTGTCATCCGAATAGTTGACTCCTACATTCAGGTCGTGCCCATTACTGCGGCTGTGGCTACGGTTGCTCAAACTATCTACATACCCCGCCTCGTAACCGGAAGGTAACTCACCGTAAATATCCGAACTCGCCAAGGAAGACAATTCATAAGTATCGCGGTTACTCCGTTCATACCGGGTACTCCAGTTATATGCCACCCGCAGACGTACCTTCTTTCCGACAGGTTGAGTAAACGAAAGTCCCACCCTCCAGGAATTATTGCGCTGGGGTGACTTCAAATACTGGTTACGATAAAGTACCGAGTCATTCCCATTCTTATCCTTCAAGCGAAAATAGGTAGTCTCGGAAAGAGAGAAACTTTCATTATTTCCCCACGAATCGGAATTCTGAATATTCAGTCCCAGAGTTGTTCCTTTTTCGTTCAGGCGTCTCATCACTCCCATTGCCCAATGGTAGCGGTGGGATTCATTTTCCGACCGTGACCGATTCTCACTACGGTTCACCTTTATATCCCGGGGAACAGACTCAAAATCACTGAACAAGTTCTCATGGTTTACGCCGGGAGGAGCGTCAAAAGAAGCACTCTGACTGTTACTTTCATTTTGATTGGGAGTATACCCGAAATTTCCACTGAAGTTGACACGCGTGCTTTTATCTACTTTCCACTCTCCCATCAAGCTGGAATTGACCGACCGCCCTTTAGAGTTTCCTTCGTTGGCAGAGGCCGAATATTGGTTGCCACCAGTCAAATACTGCTCCTGATACATAGAAGATATATTCCCGTTCCTGTTAAGATTATAATTCACATGGCCATTCAAAGAAAACTTTCCACCAAATTTATGTGCCATATTCAATCCCAGCGAATTATTGATATTATCTTTGTATGTACTGTTCTGATATCTATTAGTAGAACGGGCTATAAAAGACAGGTTTTCCCCATTCTTACGGAAATAATTCACTTGTGCCTCCAGATCCTTCTTCTTATTATTGCCATACCCTACCGTCGCATTTGTCAGCCAAGTCTTATTCAGTTCATCCTTGGTTTGCAAGTCAAGCACATATTTCTTTTCTCCCGAACTGATTCCCGTAAATTCTTCCTCTTTTGATTTCTTGTCGTACACCTTTAACTTGCTAATCAAGTTTGCCGGCAGATTCTCAAGCGCGGTCTTTTTATCTCCTGAAAAGAAAGACTCCCCATTTACATTAATTTCGCTGATAGGCTGACCGTTGTAAGTCAATGAATGGTCTTTTTTGTTATACACCAGTCCGGGAATACGTTTCACCAAGTCTTCCAGATAAGCTCCTTCGGGAGTTTTGTAGGCAGAAGCATTGATAACAGTCGTATCTCCTTCCATAACCACTTCCCTCAATTTTCCGGTCACTACCACCTCATCAATCTGAAGGTCATCATCCTTCAGTACGATAGTGCCCGCATTTATAGATACGGAATCTCCCAATGCACGGTAGAAAGACTGCATTCCCATAAATGAAACCTTCAACAGATATTCTTTCTTTTTCTGTGGCTGATAAGTTAGAGTAAATCGACCGTTTTTGTCACTTGCCGTACCTTTTACAAAAGCAGAGTCCATCTTTTCCAAGACGACAATACTGGCAGAAGGCAAAGATTGTTTCCTTTCACTTCCGGTTTCCAGCATTTGTACCCTTCCCCTGACAGTCCTCACCTGTTGCGCATACACTATTGTATGCATACAAAATAACAGTAAAAGTAATCCGCCCAGTCTGCAAATTTTCATGTCAATAGCAGTATAAGTCTATATTTTAGTTTGAGTCTTAGTAAACAATGTAAAATTAAGGAGTTTCTTTAGAAAGCTTACTATTTTATTCATTTTATTAAAACAAATTACATTCCAATCACACAAGGTCACAATATAAACTAACAAAAAGACTTCCTCCACATATAAAAATATACTCTTTGAGAAGAATATCCTTTTTATAGAGGAAGAAGTCTCCCTATCAACAAAAACTATCAATTAGAAACTCATAATCACTTAAAATTCTCCGTAAAGAAAACTCCTGCCGGAAAACTATTCTTATTTTTTATATCAAACTGTAAAGCCGGTGTTTTATTGAAATCAAAAATAGCAATATCATTGGTTTTATAATCTGCATATCCTTTCAGAGTGGCAAAATAAACCTCCCCGCTCACCGGATCAACTCCCAAACTATTATAATAGATCCCTGCATCCTCCACATACTCTTTTATATCAGCAACTTCTTCCGTCTCATTCTGAGAAAAAATATGCCGATATAGCTTAAAGCCGGCATTACTGAAATAGATAATATCATCTTTAGCAGAAAAAGCAGGGGCAACTCCCCACCCGGCACCAATACTGACATTCAAAGTATGAGAATCAATAGTCTTATAATCAACCGGACTGACTTTTATAATACTCGCAGGCTTTGTACATGAAACCCACAAATTTCCATCATATGTTTTAGCAACACCGGATAAAGCGCTTTCAAAAGAAACAGTATGTATAACAGTCCCGTTTTGAATAACAAAAAGTTGCTTATTGCCCATCACAAAAGCTTTGTCTCCAACCACAGCCATACGATTTTTCAAAGCGCCCTTCGTCCCCTCAACAAAAGTCAGAACTTCGGTGGAAGTATCCAGCATATAAACTCCATTATTATCACGAATATAAAGATTCTCTCCGACTACAGCCAAATTGGACGGCCAGGACAAAGTAGTATTATCATAAACCTTTTCTTTCTCCAAACTAGTAGCATTCGCAATAGTCAGCAGCCCTTCACCACCATTTTTGGCTCCATTTTGAGAAAGTATATACATCTTATTATCACTGATAAACAGGTCTTGACAGACATTACCAAGCAAAGTTTGATTTACCCGATAATATGCACTATCTACCGCTATGCCTTTTGAATCCACAAAAGTCAAAGTTCCGGTTTCATTCCCCATATTTCCTTCATTCAAAATAAAGGCACCTTTGCCAAACCGCCCTTCCACCTTGGCTGTCATAGTCGTTTGAAGTTTTTCTCCCTTATCATCCGATACCGCCAGTCCTATAACATACTCTCCAGTCTTAGGCTGTGAAAACTTATATGTTGAAGCGGTTGAAACTTCCTTTCCGTCTACTGTCCACAAATATCTCATCGCCCCAGACAGATTTTCAATCCGGGCATCCAGATACAATGTATCTAACTGCGCAATCACATTACTTTCCGATTCACTCCCGATCCATACAGATGAGTTCAAATTTTCCTCCTCATCACATGCTGTAAAAACCAGCCCCAAGGCAACAACTGCCAATACAAAATACCTTTTCATTTCAAATTCTTATTATCAATTATTTCTTAACTTATTTGCGGGTATCGATATCAACTCCTAAAACATGCAAATCCTCAACCCCTGATATCTCAGTGGAACATTCACCTAACCAACCATTTTCCTGATTGACACCGGTATATATCTTTATGAAATCAATTCCCGGCAAATGTACCTTCTGACCTTTTGAATTTACTGCCCAATCTATATCAATAGCAGACTCATCTTTAGTGTTCACCTCATTATCAGCATAACCATAACGGAACTTATACAAAACAAAATAATTACCTTGTCCACTTTCATCAACAGCATTTTGAGGTAAACAAGTCCCTTTAAATGTTATCTTATCTTCTTTTATCCATTCCGGAAAATAACACTGATTATGAAATGTATTTTTCACTTTATATCCCGAATTTCCCCGGTTATCTTCCCACCGGATATATTTCTCTCTTTCTTCCGAAGTTTCCGGTTCTTTTTCCGGACGATAATAAGTGATTTCATAGTTTCGATAAGTCTCCACATCATTTCCCGCAGCTACAGCCTTGTCATACCATAATTCCAGTGCAGCGTCTTCATGAGCACTACCGGCAATCTCATACCATTCGTCCTCATCCGGCATACCATTCTGATTTTTATCATAAGCTACCATGATCACTCCTGGCTCACAACTTCCTCCCTCCGGTGCATCAGAGTCCGGATTGGCCGCAGAATAAAAAGCATTGCCAAGTACCCGGAAATCGCGTTTTCCGGTAACATTAGTTATTGTATGGTCAAAACCTACTACGACATATCCTCCGAACCCTCCTAAAGAAATCATCCCCTTTTTATTGTTACCGATAGCTGCCAATTACTTTTTCGTTCATAGCCTCTTGTGTGTCTCCTTCGTCATATGCCGGCAACGCATTAGTAAATTGTCCCACGGCCGGAACAAAATCAAGAACTTTAGTGATATAAGCCGTTGCTCCTTCAGGAGCCGGTTCGATATTATCAAAAGTTACTGTGACCGTAAAAGATAATCATAATGATTCTCACCTTGTGACGCACGTAAAATCAGTTCGTATTCTCCTACCTCCTCAAACATATACTCCAAATCTTTTGTCCGGGCAATTTCACTGCCGTCCAGCAACCATAAATAAGAGATCCCTTCATCCGACTCACTTTCAACCCGTACCTTCAACAGTTGATCAACAACAACCGCAAAGCCACCCTCCGGTTGCGACACACGGATGTCTTCCTTTTTCAGTAGGTAAGGCTCCGAAGCATCTTCTCCATCATTACATCCTGTGAATACAGTTCCTACAAACAAAGAAACTGCAATGACTAATGCTAGTCTTAAAATTTTCCTGTCCATTTTTATTCATTATTAGTTATTGAAATGTTTTCGTTGTAAAAAGCAAAATGAGCCGGTATATCCCCGCCCTGACTTTCCATCTTTTCTTTCCTTCAGGACTGAAACAGTAGAGATAACCGGGTACAACATAACTTTTGTCATCCGTTACAAATATTTCTTTGGTCTCGGGATTTACAGCTATCCCATACGGAATTGTTATTTCTGTTTCAGTTCCATCAGTAATAAAATTGCGGGATACTATTTTATTTTGTTTCACGTCATAGAGGGCGTAAGTAATAGTATTACTTTCCGTCACATAACTCCATTCTACACTTGTCATGTAAATCGAATCTCCACTCAAACACATTTCACTGGCAGCAATTCCCAAATTTCCTGTCACACGATCTGTCTGAGTATCTATAATAAAAACATCCGATCCCGTTCCATAATAATCTCCTCTCGAACTCACATATATACGGCCGTATCTATCCAGTTTCATACGGTGAAGATTTATAGCTACATCAATTGTTTTAATAACTTGAAAAGTCTTCAAGTCAATCACCGATACCGTCCGGTCATAGTCCGGAAAACGATAACCGCCGGAATTGGCAACATAAAGTTTTCCATCTTTTATTACCATTTCTTCCGGTTGATAGCCGACTACCACTTCACGGGTTACAGCCAAACTTGTCGTATCCACTTCAACCACTTTTCCCGGACGCGCATTGGGATCTATTCCGACAGGGCCTGCATAAGAACTTACATAAGCCTTTCCATCATTAAAAGTGATATACCGGCAATTTGTCACATTTATTTGCCCCAGATGTTGTGCCGTTTCCACATCCATCACCTCTATAAAATTCGAGCAATTGATTACGGCATACAGCTTATCTCCATAAATCTGCAAATCATTTCCAACATCCCCCAGTTCTTTCACTACGGACGGATTCCGCTCGGCATAAATATTACGATGATACTTACCGGTAGTGCTGTCATAAAAATCAAGCGTACACTTATTACTTCCCATATTTCCTTCATTGAGAAGATACATTCCTTTAATACTGACGCCCCCTAAAGGATCCTTGCCAACATCTATCTCGTCAGAAGGTAGAACCGGAAGCTCGCCCCGACAAGCCAGTAAACAACAGCCTGTTAATATACCAAGCAAGACACGCGAAAGAATATTATTCACAATCATATCGTTAAGTTTAAAATGAATTTAAAGTTAGTTCCGGGCATCGGATAAGACCTCACCACCTCATATTGTTGATTAAAAATATTGTTTACTTCCAAGGTCAACTTGAAATCATACTTTCTCCAACTGAATTTCTTTGCCAAAGAAAAATCACTTGTATACCAAGGAAGACGATAATTCTCCGGAGTATTGGCCGAAACGTCATAACGCTCTCCCGTATATATAAAGCTATAATTCAATTCCCATGATTTATATCCGGCATTTAATATAGCCGAGCCACTATGCCAGGGAATATACGATATTTGCTCCCCATACGTATCTTTATCCGACTTATCAGTAAAATCCTGTGCTTTCTGATACGTATATGATAACCGGCTGTCAAATACCCAATCGTTACCAAACTTCCAAAGTCCTTGCAAAACGACATCCACTCCTTTTATTTTAACAAGTCCCATATTAATCATTGTCCAACGAAAGAAATTATTGGTAGGAGTAGCTATTATTTTATTTTCCACCTCATTATAATACGCATCCAATTGCACATTCAGTGCTTGCAGCCAGGTTCCGGAAGATAATTTCTGATAAGTGAATCCTACGTTATACTGATTAGTATACTCTAGGTTTCAGTCTTTATATTCCCTATAAATGTATAATACAAATCGTTCAAAGTCGGCATACGAAATATCCGTTTAGTAAAAAGCACGCAGACTTAAATCAATATTCTTGAAAGGTTTATAGGAAGTGATAACGGTAGGAGTAAATTCCATTTTATTCCCGGCCGAAGTAGTATCTGAAGCTACGTTCTCATTTACAAAAGTTCCCAAGACACTGGCCTGCAACTTAAAACGCTCAAAATGTAAAGAGGTAGCTGCCGCTACCAACGCCGTATTTCTCCGGGGATAAGGAAAATCTGTCAAATTAGCGTTCAGCTTATTCCATTGGTAGTCCGCTGAAATATTTATATCCCAAAAAGGAAAAAGAGTAACCCTGTTAGCCATTGACAAGTAAACTTCCTGTTGGCGATATGTATTATTTACATACATGGTAGCCTCCTCCTTTTGGGGATCTGCCAGATAATGCAGATAATCATACGCGTATTTGGCATTCAACAACAGACTGTACACATCACCGAAATCTTTTTTGAAAGAAGATTGGAAAAAGAAATTTGTATCCCATTGGCGATCCTCATGTGAGAAACGATTCCGCACAACAGCACCGGGATATCCACGTTCTGAATTATAAAAATAAGCTTTCGTACGCCAGTAGCCACTTTTTATCTTGCCATATAAGCCACTCTCAGCACGCAATGCATTGACATCCCCATTACGGCGTACTGCCGTAGTATCATATCCTCCATCCACCGCATAAGTAAATTTATACTTTCCGGTTGTATACATATATTCAGTACTAAGTGACGCACTCACATTCTCACTCAGTTTCTGTTCCCAAAGCAAAGAAGGATTGACAACTCCGAAAGAACCCGTCTTAAAAGTCGCTTTCACATGATAAGCCCTATCCTCCCGAAAAACGGGTGTTCTCGACTGGAGATAAATAGAACCTGCAGAACCAAAATCTTTCGCCGGTTGAAAAATGGCACTTTTCTGACCATTATATAAAGTGACAGCTTCCATATTATCCAAAGAGAAACGTCCCAAATCAATCACTCCATTCTGCGCATTACCCAGTTCAATACCGTCATAAAACACTCCCACATGATTCGTTCCCATACTTCGGATATTAACGGTCTTCAGCCCGCCTATTCCACCATAATCTTTTATTTGTACTCCGGAAAAATAACGTATAGCGTCCGCTACTGAATGTGCAGCCAGTTTCTCCAACTTATCCCCTGATAAAGATTGCACCGGAATTACCTCCTTATTAATTCTGGCAGTAACCACTACTTCATTAAGATGATGCAAACTGTCCAGTTTGCTTTGTGCTGACGACAATAAAGCCATACTCAAAAAGCATCCTATCCCCAATACCCTAAAATAAATCTGCCCGAACATAATCCTCCTGTTTATTAATTAAAATAATAAACTTTCATAGGGTTACAGTGAGGATGCAATTTTCCATACACTCAAACATATACACGTGCTTCTCCCCGCATAATGGAACACTCAAAAAGGCATATTCCTCCTTCCTGAAACTTCACATCACCAATCAAAGATGTATTTTGAATAAAAAACTGCACTCTTCAAACTCTAATCCCGGAAAGTTTCAAGAATTCAATTTTGGCAGGTCTTCTGACTTACTCCATTTTCCTAACGCCCTTCCCATTCCTCCAAAGCGGAACAGTGGATTTGAGTATTGTAGGAAAACTTTTGGCGGAGCTTACAGCAGCGGGTCTGTTCAGGATTTACACCTGATTCCCTTTTCACCACTCTTTCCGTAGAATCGGAAAAGTGACACCAAAATTTCTGGGGACAAAGACACACAAATAGGAACAAATCGAAAGAAAAATCCAACTAAAATAAAAACAAACTAATAATTAAGTCCTATCTTTGCCGTTCAAAAGGACCCACTATTATTTTTTTCTAATTAAACATCTTATAAAAGTGAAATCTCCTGCTCCGACTATCACGTTACTTTGCCTGCTCTTTTTGGCAAGCTGTATCACCCGTAATAAGACATCTCTGGAAGCATTCAACCAAGATGTATATACCCCTGAATACGCTTCGGGATTTAAAATCCTGGGTGCTGAGAACGCCGCCAGTACGCTTATACAGATTACCAACCCGTGGCAAGGCGCCAACGACGTAACAATGTCTTATTTTGTTACACGCAACGGCGAGCAAGCGCCTGCCGGATTCAACGGTCCCGTCATCCCTGCCGGAGCCAAACAGATTGTATGCATGTCTTCTTCCTATGTTGCCATGCTCGATGAACTGGGAGAAGTCAACCGGATTGTCGGAGTTTCGGGCATTGATTATATCGCCAATCCCTACATCCTTGCCCACAAAGATTCAATCAAGGATATGGGTCCTGAAATGAACTACGAACTGCTGATTGGATTAAAGCCCGACGTAGTCTTGCTCTATGGCATAGGTGACGCCCAAACCGCTGTAACGGACAAACTGAAAGAACTTTCCATACCTTATCTATATATGGGGGAATATCTGGAAGAATCACCGCTCGGCAAAGCCGAATGGATGATTGTCCTTTCCGAACTGACAGACAAACGGGAAAAGGGAATAGAAATATTCCGGGAAATTCCCCAACGTTATTACGCACTGAAAGCCCTCACGGATTCCGTCAGCCAGCGTCCTACCGTTATGTTCAACACTCCGTGGAACGACAGTTGGGTAATGCCTTCCACCCAAAGTTATATGGCACGACTGATTGCCGATGCAGGCGCAGAGTACATTTATAAAGAAAACAGTTCCAACAGTTCAACCCCAATCGGACTGGAAACAGCCTATGGCCTGATACAAAAAGCCGATTACTGGATTAATGTCGGTTCGGCGACTACACTTGAGGAGCTGAAAGCTGTCAACCCTAAATTCGCAGACGCAAAAGCCGTGAACGAAAAGACTGTTTATAACAACAACTTACGGTTGACGCCGACAGGCGGAAACGATTATTGGGAATCGGCAGTTGTCCGTCCCGACGTTGTGTTACGCGACTTGATTCATATTTTTCATCCGGAGCTTGTATCCGATTCACTTTATTATTACAGGCGTCTGGAATGAAACAACCCCGCAAACATACTGCACTTTTATTTATCGCGCTAGGCATAATCGCCCTGCTATTGCTAGTCATAGATATGGCAACCGGAGACACGTATATCCCTGTCTCCAAGGTATGGGCTGTGCTCACCGGAGGCGAATGTGATGAAATGACACGTAACATTCTTCTTTCTATCCGGTTCATACGGGTAATAGTGGCGGCACTGATAGGCGTGGCACTCTCCGTAAGCGGTTTGCAGATGCAGACAGTTTTCCAAAACCCATTGGCGGATCCCTATTTGCTGGGAGTAAGTTCCGGTGCAGGATTAGGGGTTGCCTTGTTTATACTGGGAGCTCCACTGCTCGGCTGGTCTGAATTTCCACTGCTCCAGTCATTGGGCATCGTCGGTTCCGGTTGGATAGGAACGGCTGTCATTTTACTGGGAGTAGCTGTCATCAGCCGGAAAGTAAAAAATATCCTCGGTGTATTGATTATGGGAGTCATGATAGGTTATGTGGCAGGCGCCATTATCCAGATACTGCAATATCTGAGTTCTGTCGAACAGTTGAAAATGTTCACGCTTTGGTCAATGGGTTCTCTCGGACACATCACCACTACCCAACTGGGAATCATGACGCCTATGTTATGCCTGGGACTGCTCATTTCCATAGTCTGCATCAAACCGTTGAACCTGTTGCTTCTTGGAGAAAACTATGCACGGACAATGGGAATGAACATCAAGCGTTCACGTACTCTCATCTTCATCTCCACCGCGCTGCTGACAGGAACGGTGACCGCATTTTGCGGTCCGGTAGGTTTTATCGGGCTGGCAGTGCCGCACGTCACACGGTTGCTGTTCAACAACGCCGACCACCGGATACTTGTCCCCGGCACTATGCTGACGGGACTTATCAGCATGCTTCTTTGCGACATCATCGCCAAGAAATTCCTGCTTCCGGTGAACTGTATCACCGCCTTGCTCGGTGTTCCGGTCATTTTATGGGTAATAGCTAAAAACTTGCATGGATTCAAATGATTGAACTTAAGGAACTGACATTAGGATACGGACAGCGCACGCTGTTGAAAACGGTAAACGCCCGAATCACAGGCGGACAACTCGTTGCACTGCTAGGACGCAACGGAACAGGAAAAAGTACTCTCCTGCGTGCCATAATGGGGCTGGAAAGTCCTCAATCGGGAGAAATCAATCTGCAAGGAAAAGACATTGCTTCACTGAAACCGGAAAAATTAGCTCTGAGCATTAGTTTCGTAACCACCGACAAAGTGCGCATCGCCAATCTTCGCTGCAAGGATGTGGTAGCGTTGGGGCGTGCTCCCTACACAAACTGGCTCGGTCAGCTTCAACCGGAAGACCGGAAAATAGTGGATAATGCCATTCAGTTGGTCGGTATGTCCGGTTATGCAGAAAAGACAATGGATAAGATGTCCGACGGCGAATGCCAGCGAATTATGATTGCTCGTGCGCTTGCGCAGGACACCCCGGTAATCCTGCTCGACGAGCCGACTGCCTTTCTTGACTTGCCCAATCGTTATGAACTCTGCCTGCTACTGAAAAAAGACTGGCACAAGAAGAAAGGCAAATGTATCTTATTCTCCACACATGACCTTGACATCGCATTGTCGCTTTGTGACTCTATCATGCTGATAGATAACCCATATATGTACACTTTGCCCACTTCGGAAATGATAACCAGCGGACATATAGAAAGACTTTTCCGTAATGAATCAGTGACATTCGACGCTCAGGAGATGAGGGTGCGCATCAAATCAGTATAGTCTCAAACTTTTCTTTATATCAAAATAATTGTTACCTTTGTTCCTATAAACAGAACATACGTAGTATGTATTACCGTATCCGCAACAAAGAACGCTTGCTGCATCCTTGCGAGCAAGAACAGATTGCGGCTATCTTTTTGAAACATGGTATTAAACCAAACCCGAATTTGACCGGTATATTGATAAATACGACTGGTAAATCGCTGTTCCGGTATGTTCTGACAAAGGGTTATTCTCACCATAGTGAGAATAAATACTCATTACTATGAGAAAAAGTTCTCACCGTGATGAGAACTTTTTCTCATCACGGTGAGAATACTTTGAGAAAAACACTATCTTTTTTCGAAGGAAGCAATTAGTCGGTCGGATGCAGTTGCCCCGCC
>ENA-OQJF01000101-OQJF01000101.1-human-gut-metagenome-genome-assembly--contig:-NODE-101-length-21822-cov-3.891450_pt1 | contig 21822 bp, 15 predicted proteins | sample MGYA00242595_ERZ504761 | MGnify/ENA primary metagenome ERZ504761 (study PRJEB26092, sample SAMD00036367) | human gut metagenome | host: Homo sapiens | study: EMG produced TPA metagenomics assembly of...
CCCCTTTGGACTTGTCTATTTCAGTCTGAGGCAATGGAAGTAAAGCGTTCTTGTCCTGATAATTTTTGCCGGCAGCTTGCAATACTTCTTTTGCAATGCCCCAGCGGACGAGGTCGTAGAAACGGTCGAACTCAAGTCCCAGTTCCACACGGCGTTCGTGGCGGATAGCTTCACGCAGTTCTCCCTGGTCGGTAGTGGTCACTTTGGGAAGAATGTTGGTGTTGGTGCCTCTGGCACGTGCACGTACTTGTTCCAGGTAGTCGATTGCCTCACCGGAGATACCCTTCTCGTTGGCGGATTCGGCTCCCATGAGCAAGACATCTGCATAACGGATCAGGCGGATGTTCACCCAATATCCTTTATTGGTATATTCTTTACGCAGGGCAGGGTCGGTATAGGCTTTCTTGTTGAAGTAAGCACCTATTGCCGGAGAGACGGGAGATTCGCCGTAAGGCTCGTTGGTATTTTCCGGAGTAATCGGTTCGCTGTCCGATCTGCGGAAGTAAAGCAGAGTGGCGTTCTTGCGCGGGTCGCCCGGTTCGTAGGCTTGCGCCATAAGTTCGGTTGCCATGTGCCAGCCCCAGCCCAAGTCCCATTGGTCCGCTCCGCGCACACCTTGCACTTCGCAGAATTGGCTGCCGATAATATCGCTTTGAGGAAGGGCGGCAGTAGCGGTACATTGCAGTTCGAAGATAGAACCGCCGCTATTTTCGCCATCATCGGTGAAGATTTCATTATACGGAGTTCTCAGGTTGTAGAGCCCTTTCTTGATGACATCGGTGGAGGCAGTGTACATATTGTTCCAGTCGTTACGCATCATATATGTACGTGCGTGCAAAGAACGGGCGGCTCCCCATGTCAGTCGTCCCAAGTACTCGGTACTCCATGTTTCCGGCAGTGACTCCTCGGCGGTTTTCAGGTCGGCATCAATCTGCTCGTAGATTTTATCGACGGTGGTTTTCGGAATGTTGGCTTCCGAAGCGTCGTTGATCTTGTAAGTCACCAGAGGGACTTCGCCGAATGCCCTTACCAGGTTGAAGTAGCAATAGGCGCGGAAGAAAGAGGCTTCACCTTTGTTGATGATGTCTTCGGCTTCGGTCTGTCCGGCAGTTTCTTTCTCGGCAATGGCGTCGAGGATGTCGTTACACTGATAGATAACGGCGTAGTTCTTTCCCCAATAAGCACCTAGCAGACCATTGGAGGCCGTGTATTTGAAGTCGTCATACATCTCGGCTACATCCGACCCGTCACTGGCAATACTTCCCTTTTCTTCGTCTTCGGAACGGAGACAGTGGATAGCGAGGGCGGTAGTGCCTGCAGTGATATCGTAGCTACGCATCATCGTGTAGACATTGTAGATTTTACCGTTGACCAGCGCATTGGGATTATCGTCTTCTGTAAACTGTCCTTGCGGACTGCGGTCCAGAAAGTCACTGCAACTGCCCAAAGTGAGTGCGGCCGCAGCAATAAAGGTTGAAAATATATATTTATCTAGTTTCATACAATTATAGTTTTAAAGATTAAAGTTGCTGAAGTTTCGCAAGGGGCCTGCATGCTTTCTCCTCTTTCGCCCCTACGCTACTATCTTGCCATTAGAATGTCAGGTTGATACCGAACGTATAGACTGCCGGTACGGGATAGCTTCCGTTATCTACGCCGAATGCGGTGGCGGTTCCTCCCAATTCCGGGGTATATCCGGTGTTATGCTTCCATGTTTTCAAGTTTTGTATGTTGACATACACTTTCAGGGCTTGCAGGCGGATTTTGGCAAGCAGGCTCTTGTCGAATGCATAGGCAAGTTGTACGTTACGGATACGGAAGAAGTTGCCGCTTTCGATGTAATAATCCGAATTCAGGTAGTTGATAGAGTGCTTGGAGTTCAGCAACGGTTGGGTATTGGAAGTACCTTCCCCGTGCCAACGGTCCAGCCGTTGTTCGAGGTAGTTGAACTGGGCGAAGTTATAGTTATCCCACGTGCGGAATATCTTGTTACCGCCTTGTCCCATCATGTCGATCCCCAACGACCAGTTCTTGTAGTTCACTCCGAGGGAGAAACCGTAAGTTACTTTCGGGGTAGGATTACCTATCATGGTACGGTCTTCCGGAGTAATTTCTCCGTTTCCGTCGACATCTGCGAATTTCAAGTCACCGGGGGTGACGGTGGCGAGCGTGTTCTTGGGCGATGCGTCTATGTCGGCTTGCGACTGATAAACGCCTTCTACCTTATAACCGTAGAAGTAACCGATCGGATAGCCTGCCATTGTATAACTTTGCTGCTTGTCTCCGGCGATGATAGAGTATCCTTCCTGAACCAGACTCTTCACTTCATTTTTGATGGTGGTCAGGTTGGCACTGACAGAATATCCCCATTCGCCGATCTGGTCGCGCCAGGTCACAGCCATTTCTACTCCTTTATTCTGAATCTGTCCCAAGTTACCTATCCCCGGAATTGTTCCGGAAATACCGGGAACTTCGGCCAGCAGGTCTTTGGTGTTTTTCTTGTAATAAACACCTTCAAAATGCAGTCGGTTGCGGAGAAGATTCGTTTCAAATCCGGCTTCCCAAGCTTCCACTTTTTCCCAACGGAGATTTGGATTGGGCAGATAGGCAAGCTGATAGCCCGGATAGATGATAGACGGTTTGCCGAATACGGCGGAATAAGCGTTGCTCAGTAACGGCTCGGCAGGGTAGGCTTTATCTAGGTTCTGATTACCCAGCGTACCGTAAGAAGCCTTGATTTTCAACATATCGAGCCATTTGATATCTTTCATGAATTCTTCTTCGGACATCAGCCAGCCGCCTCCCAGAGAGAAGAAGTTCTGCCATTCGTTGCCCGTATAAGAGAAAGCGGAAGAACCGTCGCGACGGAACGAACCGTTGAACAGGTATTTGCCTTTATAGTTGTAGATAACACGTGCAAGCATGGACAGTGTGCTGCGTTCCCACTGCGTGCTTCCATTGGTGGCAGTGGCTGCATCACCGATACTCACGAACCATTTGTCCGGATCGTTGGGAATCACCAGACCTACACCTTGTTTGCGTGCTCCGTCCAGGCGGCTCAGGGAATTGTAATAAGTCGTGAAACCTGCAGTAGCAGTCAGGTTATGGTTGCCATTGTCGAAGCTGTTCGTATATGTCAACACATAGTCACTCTGTACTTTCGTTTCATTTTCCTTGAACTGGCTGACCTCGGTTTTGCCTGTTCCCAAGGTGGCTATATTCCCGCTGACAGTGGGGTCGTACACTTTTACGATAGGCTGGTATGTCCGTCCGTTATTGGAAGCATAGTCCATAGAGAACATCGCTTTGAAGTTGAAATGTTTCAGGAAGTCCACTTCACCGTAGATATTACCGGACGCCCGGTAGTTCTCGGCTTTGGTGGTGTTTGCTCTCAGACTGACGTCTACCATTGGATTGTTGATCTGTGCTTTCTGAAATTCCGGCAGTGCACTGTATAGTCCGTATTCATCATTATATACCGGAGCGATCGGGGTGGCACGGAGGGCATTCAGTACTTGTTTGGAGTCGGCGGGAAGCATACGTGCCCCGTTGAACTGGAAGCCGACTTTCAGATAATCCGTAATCTTGTAATCGTTACTTGCATTAATCGTCACTTTGCTGAATTTCTCATGTTCGATGTTGCCCTGTTCATACGAGTAACCTACACCCAGATAGAAACTATGTTTGGGCGAAGCTCCCGTAATGCTTATATTATTGTTGGTGATAAAAGCTGTCTGGAAGATTTCATCCTGCCAGTCGGTATTTGCATTCCAGCCGGTGAAGTCGAACGGGGCGTCTTCCTGATTGGCGAGCTGCTCGCTGTATAACTCACGGAATTGCGATCCGTTTACCAGCTTCACCTTATCTACTACTTTCTTGAAGCCGAAGGAGGTGTTTATATTTACCAGTGTTTGTCCTTCTTTGGCTTTTTTGGTGGTGATGATAATCACACCGTTAGCACCACGGACACCGAAGATCGCCAGTGAAGACGGGTCTTTCAGAATCTCCATGGATTCGATATCCTCCGGGTTGAGGAAGTTGATGTTATCGTTGAATAGTCCGTCAACGATATACAAAGGTTTATATCCGTTGATAGAGTTTGTACCGCGAATACGAATTTCCGGGTCGGAGCCGGCACGTCCGGAGTTTACGATTTGCACGCCGGCCACTTTTCCCTGTAAGGAAGAAAGAGGGTTCATGGCAGGTTTGTTGGCAAGTTCTTCTCCTTTGATGTTGGTGATAGAACCTGTCAAGTCCCTTTTCTTAGCACTACCATATCCGATAACTACCGTTTCGGCTAGCACTTGCGAATCTTCTTTCAGGGTGACGTTGATAACGGTCTGCGCACCGACCTTGACGCTCTGCGAGGTCATTCCCACATAGGAAAATGCCAGTACGTCGTCCGGGGTGACAGAGATTGAATACTTACCGTCCATGTCTGTAATGGTTCCGGTGGAAGTTCCTTGTACGAGCACCGATGCGCCTATTAGTGGTTCATTAGCAGCGTCTGTTACCGTACCCGTCACCGTCTTTGTTTGTGCAAAGGCAGATGCAGAGGTAAGCAATAAGCAAGTGAGCGCCACTATGCTCTTAAACCAAGTGGTTTTCTTCTGAAGATGTTGTAAAAGTCTAGTCCTCATTGCATTAAATTTTTCCATTTGTTACTATTTAGGTTGAAGTCTTTTTCTGCCGCTATTTGGCGAAAGTAACAAAGTGAACAAACGAAAGGCAAAAAAGATTTTGGAAAATACAGGAATGTCCGATTTTAACACAAAAGGAACCGATGTGAAATAGCAATAGTGACCTTAAAACATTTCTTCCGCTGTCTCTATGCAGTGGAAGACATCTTCTTTGTTGCCGTTGAAAGGACCGGATTTCTCGATTTTCAGTGTCGACATCGCAGCGGCGAAACGCCCCGCCTCCTCAATGCCGGTTCCGGATACCCGTTGATACAGATAGCCGATTGTATATGTATCACCGCAGCCTGTCGCGTCCACCACTTGCGCAGGCTTATAAGCCGGGATACGGAAAAAGTCCGTCCCGTTGAAAATAAGTGAGCCCATGCTTCCCAATGTAACTAACACTTCTTTTACTCCCCATTCATGCAACCGCCGGGCGGCTTCGTGAGGATCGGAAAGTCCGGTCAGCACTTCCATTTCGTGTTCGTTGACTTTCAGGAAATGGATATATCGTAAGGCTTTCCGCTTGTCGGTCCAGTCTGTCGGATATACATGAGTGTCACGTACTTCACGCAGGTAACCTTGTGAGTCTACTGCAATCAATCCTTTTAGGGAAAGCTCCTTGATTACTTCCAGTGAGAAGTCGTCGGCCAGCAGGGAGCCGAGGTGGTAAATCTCCGCGTCTATCTCACGGAGTTGGGAAGCGGTGAAAGGATCAGCTTTTGCCAGTACACGTTGGGTACGGTCATCGGGATTGGTCCCGTAGATGTTCTCGAAATATACGGAATGCCGGCTGGGCAATGCAGTGACATCAATGCCGACCTTACGCAGCTGTTTTACAACGTTCATTTCTGTTGCACCAACTGCCGTGACCAGTGTATAGTCGATATCATTGAAATGACGAATGGCGTGTGAACAGTAAAAAGCGGTTCCTCCCGGCATATAAACAGTGCTTTGAGGGGTAACTACTTTATCTAATGTGATGTGACCAATACAGCAAAGTTGATGTTTCTTCATATTGTAAGCAATTAAAAAGCCTCCAAGAACGTATCTTGAAGGCTTTCTAGTTTATTTTGGTGCGGATGATAGGACTCGAACCTACACGCCTCACGGCACCAGATCCTAAGTCTGGCGCGGCTACCAATTACGCCACATCCGCAGGTAGCTTTTTTGTTTAGCGGTGCAAAGATAGGAAGATTTTCTGATTTGACAAATTATTCGGCAATAAAGTTATTCGCTTAGTATCTCAAATGCCTTTTCTATCAGTGTATCTTTGTTCTCAAGTTGGTCTTCCTTAGACATATTGATAGCAACATCCGGTGCGATACCTTCTTCCAACGGCTGTTTGTTCTTATCGAAATGCGGGCTGGCGGAGAAGCGGATGCTCCAACCGTTCGGCAGTTCGGACGAGAACGGAAGACCGGAACCACCTCCGGTCCGGTCGCCCAACTGGATAATTTCTGTATCTTCTATGCTGCGCATCGCATTGACAAAATCGTTTGTTGCGCTGTAACAACGACGGTTGGTTAATATCACTACCTTTTTCTGCCACCGGATACTGTTGGACGGTTCCAGATAAATCGGTTCCATTTGGGAGAAATCATTATGTCCCGGTCCGGTCTTGTGCTGAATGTATCCGGTCAGCGTCTTTTGGTTGGTGAACCGGGCGGCGATACGGGTGGAGTTTGTCAAGTTTCCCCCTCCGTTGTCGCGTACATCAATGATTAATCCGTTGCAAGGTGACAGGTAGAGAAGAACCTCATCCAGATTACCGTTTCCTACCCCTGCACTGAAACTCTCATAACGGATATATCCTATATTATTGTCGAATATCTTATATTTCAGTCCGGCTGCTGTGTAGTAACCGCTGCTGGCACTGCCCAGATAGGTCTGGTAAAGAATGTCTTCCCGGTAGTTCCAATCATACCCCTGATACCACTCATCATAGAAAGAAGTGCGTTTGGCGGAAGAAAGATTGACGTGCCCGTCTTTCAGGGTATATAACATCTGACTCAGAAGGTCAAACAAATCATCGTTGGACATGGTCGGTACCACCAGTTTTCGGTATTTTTCGTGTACGGCATCCCAGTCAATGCCTTTTGCCTCCAGAAAACAATACTGTTCGTCAATGATCTTCCATAGTTGCTCGAAGTTGCCTATGGGATCATTGGCGTACTCTTCTTCCCTGATGCAACCGGTCAGCGCCGGCAGGCAGCAGATTAGTAAAAGTAATTGTATAATCTTATTTTTCATTCTTCTTATCTATCGCTCTTTGAAATTTCAACATTAAATCTTTCGTTCTCTTAGTAGGCCCTTACCGATGAAGGCAGAGGGGCTGCTCCTTTTTTATTTCGGATTCGGTATAGGTCTTTCACAAATCCTACCATGAATACATGAGAGTAGGTATGTGTTTTGATATTGTTTACTTTGTATTGTTGCAAATCAGCCAGATAGCTGAAACGCATCTTGGTATATCCTATCGGCAGGTCAATCGAGAGCATTTGCCGGAGGGAAGGCTGGTTGTGCAAAGAAGTGAATTTAATCACTCCGCCGGCATTGCCCAATGAGAAAATCTCGTAATAAGATTGCCCGTAGTGCGGTGAGAACAAAACTCCCATGACAGGAAGGTTCACTTGATAGCGCAACACCATTGGATAGCGTTTGATTTTGAGATGCCAGATAGCCATTCCTGAAGCGTCCAGATTGACGTATGCCCTTGCGGAAGCCGGATTGTTCGTGTTACGGAGATTGTAGACAAAGCCGCCGTTGGCGTCTATCAGTCCTCCGGCCAGTAATTTGAAGTTCTCCGTCAGGCGGAACTGGTAATGCAGGCCGTAATTCCAGTTGACTAATCCGGAGAATGTATTGTTGTTGTCGGCACGGTTATGCGTATAGCCGATATCTGCCTGAAAGAAATTCTGTACGGAAACATTGCCGTCGAACAACTTTGTCATACGGATTGTTTCGCGGGAAATGCGGAAGTCGATTCCCTTATATTCCTGTGGTGACAGGTAGGTGTCGAACACATTGGTAAAACCGATGCCGTACATGGTGGCACGTGTTACATAACGATGAGTCTGCAGGGAATCAATCTGTGCCTGTAATTTTGTGCAAAGGGCGAACAGGATGCATCCTGTCAGCCCCAAGTATATTAGTTTTTCTTCATCAGAATAATTTCATCTGCCCGGTGATTTCATCAATAATATCCCCTTCGCTTTTGTCACTGTCCGGATCCAGATTTTCGGGTTCTTCACTTGCCTCTTCCTGCGGTTCCTGTTCCGGTTCGGGGAAGCGGGTCGGTTCGAGCTCGTTAATCGTCTCCACTGTGTAAGTGGTGATACGTTTACCTTTAGCTTTGAATCCCTTGACAGCAATAAACTCGTCCGCATCGATTTCCAATGGTTCTCGGAAACTGTCGTGTCCGCCGAATATCACTTCCAGACGGGGATAAAACTCGTCGGTCAGCAGGATGAGGCGGTTATTCTTGTTTTCGCCCAGATAGTTCTGCTTACGGTTGGAACCTTCGAAGCAGAAACGTTTCAGGTACGGGTAATTCTGCTGGTCGGCATCATATAGCGCGGCAGTCCATACCTTGTTGGAGTCGAATTTCTCGACAATACTTACGTTGTCTTCGTAGTGATTGCTCAGGTCGAAGTTGCTGGTGTAAAAGTCACCGTTGTTCAGCACAACGAGTATGGTGTCGTCGCTCTGGAACTCGCCCAGATATTCGCCGCGTCCGTCATAATTGAGACGGAGGATATCACGGTCAAACCATACCTTACGTCCGCCGAGTGTGGAACCGCCTTTCTGTTTCAAGGCTATCTTGTGTACCGGCAGGCGGGTCAGGATAACTCCCTGTGCTTGTCGTCCCTTGATACTGATCTCACTAAAGTCACGCTCGAAGATAATACGCCGCACACGCGGATTCGGTTTTAAAGTCACCTTGATGATTTCGGCTTCCCCGTTCGGATTGGCACTGAAATAAGTGATACGTGAATCCGGTGTCCCTTGCGTGACGTCATATTCGCGGTCGCGGACAACGGAAGTGACTGCAAAACGCTTGATATAGGTTGTGCCTTCCTTGCCGTCGCGGTAGGTGACATTATAGATTGTACGTTTGTCATTCTTCTTGAAGACATTGACATAAAGTATGTTCTTGCCTACAAATTTCTTGTCGGCTACCGGAGTGACGATATATTTCCCGTCGCGGAAGAAGACAATCACGTCGTCGATATCCGAGCAGTTGGCTACGAACTCGTCCTTCTTCAAGGCTGTTCCGATAAATCCTTCTTCGCGGTTGATGTAAAGTTTTTCGTTGGCTTCCACCACTTTGGCGGCTTCGATCGTGTCGAAGTTACGCAGTTCGGTACGACGAGGGAAGTTCTTGCCGTATTTGTTCTTCAACATCTGATACCAGTTGACGGTATAGTCGACGATGTGTGCCAGGTGGTCGTCAATTTCGGCAATATCCTCTTTCATCCGGGCAATGAGTTCGTCCGCTTTGTCCGAGTTGAACTTCAGGATACGTCCCATTTTGATTTCCATTAGTTTGAGGATATCCTCCTTGGTCACCTCACGGATAAAGCTCGGATAGAACGGGGTCAGCCGTTCGTCGATGTGTTCGCAGGCAGCGTCCATATCTTTGGACTGCTCGAACTCTTTGTCTTTATAGATACGTTCTTCGATAAATATCTTTTCGAGGGAAGCGAAATGCAGTGCTTCCAGGATTTCCCCTTTCTTGATTTCCAGTTCCTGCTTCAGCAAATCCAGCGTGTTGTCTGCCGACTTTTTCAGGACTTTGCTGACGGTGAGGAAATGAGGTTTGCTGTCGTCAATCACGCAGCAGTTGGGAGAGATGCTCACTTCGCAGTCGGTGAAAGCGTATAGTGCATCAATCGTTTTGTCCGACGAAGTGCCGGGGGCGAGGTGTACCAGTATTTCTACGTTGGCAGCCGTATTGTCATCCACCTTGCGGATTTTGATTTTTCCCTTGTCAACAGCTTTCAGGATAGAGTCGATTACGGATGAAGTGGTTTTTCCGTAAGGGATTTCCGTGATAGCAAGGGTTTTGTTGTCCAGCTTGTTGATTTTCGCACGTACTTTTACGGCTCCGCCACGTTCGCCGTCGTTGTATTTGGCTACGTCGATAGAACCACCCGTCTGGAAATCGGGATATAGTTGGAACTCTTCTCCACGGAGGTAGTTGATAGAGGCATCGCAAAGTTCGTTGAAGTTGTGTGGCAGTATCTTGGAAGAAAGCCCGACGGCGATACCTTCCACTCCTTGCGCCAGCAATAACGGGAATTTCACAGGGAGAGTGACCGGTTCCTTGTTTCGTCCGTCATAAGACAATTTCCATTCGGTAGTCTTGGGATTGAAGACAACATCCAGTGCAAACTTGGAAAGGCGTGCCTCGATATAACGGGGGGCGGCAGCACCATCTCCCGTAAGGATATTACCCCAGTTACCCTGACAGTCAATTAGTAAATCTTTCTGTCCGAGTTGCACCAGAGCGTCGCCGATAGAAGCGTCACCGTGAGGGTGGAACTGCATCGTGTGTCCCACAATATTTGCCACTTTGTTATATCGCCCGTCGTCCAGACGTTTCATAGAATGCAGGATACGGCGTTGCACAGGTTTCAAACCGTCGTTGATATGGGGTACGGCACGTTCCAGAATAACGTATGAGGCGTAGTCCAGAAACCAATTCTGATACATGCCTGTTAACTGGTGTTTTACGTTTTCGTCCCGTGCGTCCGCCGGTTTGTAGTCTGAATGTTCTTCCGGTATCTCGTTAATTTCGTCACTCATAAATCAATCTTCACTTTGCTTTTACAACAAATAATCTTCCTGAACATCAAAAAAGGGGATGTCCACGCAAAAATACGAAATAAATTCATATGAGGACGAAAAGAACTCACGTTTTTTATGATACTGACAGCTTCATTAATCTTTTAGCAGGCACCGGATTTGCTTTCTGAACATACAGGTTAATGGGATAAAGAGTCATATTCTTGATTTATTTGACCGGTTGGTGGAGTTGACTTTGTGTGTATTTAATTCTGCCGATAGACTTTTTTAGTAGAAATGTGTTCAAATCCTCCATAAAATGTGCTTATTTTGTTCATGTAGATTGAAAACCGTACTTTTTTACAATATTTGTGTGTATATAAATTATGCACCTCCTGTATTTTTGCTTATGTTTGAATTTATCTATTAATATATTGAGTTATATGAAACACCTTAAAAAACACATCCTGGTGATATTGTGTGCATTACAAGTACAATATTCTCTTGCATTGAATCTTCAAAAAGATTGGTTGATTGACGGATCATCCTATCAAGCCAAAGTGACAACTACCGATAAAGAATTGTGCCTTAGTAACGGGCTACTCTCACGTACATTCATATTATCTCCTAATGTCGCAACGATTGCATTTGACAATTTGATGAATGGCAATGCGGAGCTGCGTGCTATCCGTCCGGAAGCTGTATTGACCATTAATGGTATGGAATATCCGGTAGGAGGGCTTTATAAACAACCGGTTCAAAATTTTCTGAATAACGATTTTATTGAGGATATGATAAGTTGCGACACTGCATTCACGTATGTGAGCCATACAGTGGGAGAAACGATCGAACGTTTTCCCTATCGTCCCAAACAAGAATGGCTGTCGAACAAAAATCCATGGCCGGCTCCCGGCAAGCGGATTGTTTTTACATATAAAGCTGCCCCACGTGCACCGGAAATGATACGGAATGTGACGGTAAAAGTGATCTATGAGCTATATGATGGGGCTCCTATCCTGTCAAAACAGATAGAAGTTGAAAATCAAGGAAAATCTTCGATTGTTCTGAATTCTTTTAAATCTGAAATACTGGCTTTAACGGAAACAGCTCCCAAAGTGCACTATGGTGAACCGCATGAAATACGTATGTTGGCTCAGGAACCGGGTACTTACACTCGTAATTATCGGAAATCTCCTGCACAGACTGACGCGCCTCGTGAATATATAGATCGCTTTACACAGCTCTTTGTAGTGACTGATTATGCCATGGGAGGTGATATGGAAGCGATGAAAGACAATCCGGCAGTCCGTTGGGTGTTCGACCATCCGGAATATGAAGCTACCGGAATACGGTATTACGGACAGTACAAACCGGCGCGTTTAGAAGTATGCCCGCCTATTGGTCCTGATTATGAAATAACTCCGGGAATGACTTTCCGTTCATGCACAGCTTTTGAAATGCTGAGAGATGCCACTGATAATGAACGCCGCGGGTTAGCGGAATGCCGTTTTTGGAGAATGATGGCACCCTGGACTCAAGAGAATCCTATTTTTATGCACGTTCGCCGCTCGGACGAAGCTTCTGTTAAGGCTGCCATAGACCAATGTGCCGCTGTTGGTTTTGAAATGGTAATAATGACTTTTGGCAGCGGGTTTAATATAGAAAACAATTCTCCGGAATATATGGAAATGATGAAACGTCTGAATGCTTATGCTCACTCTAAAGGTATAGCACTCGGCGGATATTCGCTATTGGCAAGCAGAGGCGCCAAGACGGAAGATGCCGCTATCAGTAGAAAGACAGGAAAACCTGCTACAACACGGGAAGAGGGAAGCCGCTTTGGAAAATCTCCTTGTCTTGCTTCTTCATGGGGAGATACTTATTTTGGCAAGTTACGCTCATTCTTTACGCAGACGGGTATGGGGGTATTTGAGAATGACGGTTCTTATCCCGGAGATCCTTGTGCTTCGACACAACACAAACATCATCGCGGCTATTTGGATTCCCAATGGAAGCAATGGGAGGTGATACGGGACTTTTATCGTTGGTGTCGTGAACAGGGCATATATTTGAATGTTCCCGATTGGTATTTTCTCAATGGCTCCAACAAAACCCCAATGGGATATGTAGAAACAAACTGGTCGTTGCCCCGTGCATATCAGGAAATTATTGAACGCCAAAATATATATGATGGAACTTGGCAGAAAACTCCGACTATGGGCTTTATGTTTGTTCCTCTTACACAATATCATGGAGGCGGGGAAGCTGCGACTATTGAGCCTCTTTGCGAACATTTGGAGCATTACCAGATTCGTTTGCAGAATCTATTCGGGGCGGGAGTCCAGGCATGTTTTCGAGGTCCCCGACTGTATGATACGGAGGATACTCGCAAAATGGTAAGTCATTGGGTCGCTTTTTATAAGAAATATCGTCGTATTCTAGATTCTGATATTGTTCATTTACGTCGCCCTGATGGCAGAGACTGGGATGGTATCCTGCATGTTAATCCTGACATTCAACAGAAAGGCTTTCTGGCTGTGTATAACCCTCTTTTAACTGACATCGAACGCACTATTCGGGTACCATTATACTATACCGGTTTGCATGATAAAGTTCGGGTAAAAGAACAGGATGGCAAAGCCCGGACCTATACTGTTGACAGAGACTATTCTATCTCGTTGAAAATTAGAATACCCGCAAAAGGATTTAATTGGTATATCTTTGAATAAAGACATTTATAAATGATATGCATAACTTTTTAAAGATTCATTCTTTCATTATTTAACTCTGCCAATAACAGATTTACTTGACAACGTCTTATTTATATTGTATATTTGTAATCGACTATTGTCTTTTAGCTAAAAACCGGAATAAATGAAAAAAAGAATTGCTTTTTGCTATCACAGAGGATCTTCTTGTACCTTGGAATGGTACTATAATTTGACGACATAGACGTTTGGTGTCTATGGAAATAGACTCACAAAAACGATTTGGGGAATAAAGGCTGTGGATTTATTATAAATTCGCAGCCTTTATTGTTGCATAATATTGATATATTCGCTTTGGAAGGGCGTGCGAAAGTTTTATAATAAACTAGGGTGACGTTTATAATAAACGATTCATTTATTTATTAGAAAAGGTTTAATCGATTATGAATAAAGAGTAAACACTTTTTGATTTATTTGAAACGCATTCATTGAAATGTTTTAATTTCAACTATTAATATGATAAACTATAATAACATATTCCGACTTTATATTTTGAACAAAAAGAAGAGGCTTATCTTCTTTCTCGTTTCCCGTTTCGGCGAAGAAGTTCAGGAATAAGATAAATTAATACCCTACCTGTCTTATTTATGAGATAAATCCCTATCTTTGTGGCACTTTTTACGAAAAAAGCAAAATCAAATTAATAGATATAGAAAAGAAAATGGCACAAGAAGATGTTTTTAAGAAATTAGTATCGCACTGTAAAGAGTACGGTTTCGTATTTCCTTCAAGCGATATCTACGACGGACTGGGCGCTGTGTATGACTACGGTCAAATGGGCGTTGAATTGAAGAATAATATCAAGAAATACTGGTGGGACAGCATGGTGCTGTTGCACGAAAACATTGTCGGGATCGACTCTGCCATATTTATGCGATCCTACTATCTGGAAGGCTTCCGGACACGTTGATGCATTCAATGACCCATTGATTGACAACAAAGATTCCAAGAAACGCTATCGTGCCGACGTACTGATTGAAGATCAGTTGGCTAAATATGACGATAAAATCAATAAGGAAGTAGCGAAAGCTGCCAAAAGATTCGGAGAAAGCTTTGATGAGGCTCAATTCCGCTCTACCAACGGACGTGTGTTGGAACATCAGGCAAAACGTGATGCTCTTCATACCCGTTTCGCAAAAGCACTGAACGACAATAATCTGGAGGAACTTCGTCAGATTATTATTGATGAAGAAATCGTATGCCCGATTTCAGGAACTAAGAACTGGACAGAGGTTCGTCAATTTAATCTGATGTTCTCTACCGAAATGGGTTCTACTGCCGACGGTTCTATGAAGATTTACCTTCGTCCGGAAACGGCACAAGGTATTTTCGTAAACTATCTGAATGTGCAGAAAACAGGTCGTATGAAAGTTCCTTTCGGTATTGCACAGATCGGTAAGGCTTTCCGTAACGAGATCGTTGCCCGTCAGTTCATCTTCCGTATGCGTGAGTTCGAACAAATGGAAATGCAGTTCTTCGTAAAACCGGGAACGGAACTTGACTGGTTCAAGAAATGGAAAGAAATCCGTCTGAAATGGCATAAGGCGCTGGGCTTCGGCGATGCAAGCTATCGTTATCATGATCACGATAAATTGGCGCATTATGCAAATGCTGCAACTGACATCGAATTCCTGATGCCGTTTGGCTTCAAAGAGGTAGAAGGTATCCACTCCCGTACCAACTTCGACTTGTCACAACATGAGAAGTTCTCCGGAAAGAGCATTAAATACTTCGACCCTGAACTGAACGAATCATATATTCCGTATGTAATTGAAACTTCTATCGGTGTAGACCGTATGTTCCTTAGCATTATGAGCGCCGCTTATTGCGAAGAACAACTGGAAAATGGTGAAAGCCGCGTTGTATTGAAATTGCCTGCTGCTTTGGCTCCGGTGAAACTGGCGGTTATGCCGTTGGTGAAGAAAGACGGTCTGCCTGAAAAAGCGCGTGAAATCATCGATGACCTGAAGTTCCATTTCCATTGCCAATATGACGAAAAAGATAGCATCGGCAAGCGTTACCGCCGTCAGGATGCAATCGGTACCCCGTACTGTGTAACAGTCGATCATCAGACATTGGAAGATAACTGTGTGACATTGCGTAACCGCGATACCATGCAGCAAGAACGTGTGGCTATCTCTGAACTGAATAATATCATTGCAGACAGAGTAAGTATCACTTCTCTATTGAAAACTTTACAATAAACCTTTGACGAATGAGTAAAAAGATCTATTTATTTTCTTTAGTATTGCTGGCTCTGACGTTTTACTGCTTGTAGTGAAACAGAGGAGGCGGGTCGCTATGATAATTGGCAGGCACGTAGTGAGGCATTCATTGATTCTATTGCAAATGTATATAACAGCGCCGAGAATAAGGCTTTGCCGGATAACGACCCGGAAAAACTTCATGCTTACAAAGATCCGACTAATAATCAAATGTTGTACGTTAAGAAGATTAGTAAGGATGAAAATAGCAGTCAGAAAAAACCACTATATACTTCTACGGTAAGTGCATATTATCGTATGACTTATTTTAACGGAGATGTGGTGCAGCAGAACTTTAATGGGATTAAACCTAGCAACTACGATTCACCATCCAAATTTTCTTTGGACGGGGTAATTACAGGTTGGTCATATACATTGATGCATATGACAGAAGGTGAATTATGGACTTTGTATATTCCTTATCAGAGTGGATATGGCTCCGGTACTAGCGAAGACGGTTCTTTACAACCTTATTCGGCATTAGTCTATAACGTAAAGTTAGATAAGATTGTAGAATTATAATCTTATATAGTATAATAAAGATAAACAGGTGTTGCGTCTATTATGAAGTGCACCCCAAAAGTTAGACAAAAAACTTTTGGGGTGCACTTCACTTTTCGGACACTCTCTTTCTTCATCAATTTACAAAACAGAGAGCATGATACAGTTTATTCCTGTTCCTCTCCTAAAATTCGGTATAGGTTAATTAGACTTTGTATTTCGGTGAAATGATTGGCTGTTTGCGTCAATTACTTTCTTTACCGAACCATGAAGCAATAATAACTTTTGGGCATGATCGTGGTCTAATCCTAATTCCTCCATAATCATCCGTGTTCCTCTTTCCACTAACTTTTGATTGCTCAATTGCATGTTCACCATTTTGTTTCCTTTCACCCGTCCGAGTTGGATCATCACAGAAGTGCTGATCATGTTTAGAATCATTTTTGCCCGGTGCCGGATTTCATTCGGGAACTGCCTGTGACATATTCCGGTCCGACGATCATTTCAATGGCAACATCTGCTTCTGCTGCCATAGGAGAATCGGGATTACTAGTGATGCAACCAGTCAGGATCCCCTGTTTGCGTGCTTCGTGTAAAGCTCCTATTACATAAGGAGTAGTGCCGGAAGCGGCAATGCCGATAACGGTATCCTTATTGTTGATGTGATGTTCGGTCAATTCTTCCCAACCACGGTTTGTGTCATCTTCGGCGCCCTCTACGGGATTGCGCAAGGCCGTATCACCTCCTGCTATCAGTCCGATAATCCAATTGGGAGACATTCCGAAGGTAGGGGGAACCTCCGAAGCGTCCAATACTCCTAAACGGCCGCTTGTCCCTGCCCCCATATAGAAGATACGTCCGCCTTGTCTCATGCGGGGGACAATCAGGTTGACAAGGTGCTCAATCTGCGGAATTGCTTTCTGTACGGCTGATGCTACCTTTTGATCTTCACGATTGATGTCTTCCAGTATTTCCCGTACGGATTTCTTTTCCAGGTGATCGTAAAGCGATGGTTGTTCGGTTATCTGCATAATACAAATTGCTGTTTACCAATTAATTGTAGATAGAGAAATTATTTTTGATGATATTGGATTAATCCTTCCATTGGACTTTGGAGGATTTTACCGACTTGAATCCCTGTTTGCTGTGCTGCCTCTTGTAATATATCCTTATAACAATGTGCAACAGAACCGATGAAATGTGCCGGATATTGCTTATAATCATATTGCATTACATTTCTGCGAAGGAAAGCAATGAAGCTATTGAGCACGAGTGTGCGGATAGCAGGTTCGTCCAGGTGTTGAGCCAGGAAAGGAGAGAGGCTTGCCAAAAAACGGTTCGGGAAAGGCTGGCGGTAAACCCGGTCGATGATTTCGGGGACTGTCAGGTCGAATTGCTTTAAAAAAGCCTCTTTTATGGTTGACGGAAGCTGGTTTTTCAGTACATCGCCTACCAGCAGTTTACCTAATACTGCGCCGCTTCCTTCGTCACCCAGAATAAATCCAAGAGGTGAAATGTTACTTATAATCTCTTCGCCATTGTAAAAGCAGGAGTTGGAACCCGTGCCGAGGATACAGGCAATGCCTGCTTCGTGTCCACATAGTCCGCGGGCGGCGGCAAGCATATCCGAATTGGCTTTTATATTTCCTATGACGGGCAGGCTGTCGGCAATTGCCCGTCGGAGGACGGGAGCTTTTTCGGGCGTACATCCTGCACCGTAGAAATAAACGGAGTTTATCGTCCCTTCCGGTAACTGTGGCAGGAGAGAGGCAGTTAACTCTTGTTGGATTTCCTCTTCCGATTGGAAGAAAGGGTTTATCCCTTTCGTTCCAATTCGTTTAATCAAGGTGCCGTTGAATACAATGCACCAATCGGTTTTGGTAGAACCGCTATCTGCAATAAGTATCATATCTTAATGTATATTTTCTTTTTATATAATATATAGCCTATTGCCCAGTTGAGAAGGACAAATAGAATGGCATAAGCAAGGGAACCGCTTTCATTACCGAAAACGGGCTGAAGGACACCGGCATAAAAGACTTGCTGCAAGGAAGTGTTTTCTCCCTGATATGTGACGGTAATGACACCTAGCAGGATAGCGAGAACATCTGCCAGTACATAGATAAAGAGCGGATTTACTCCGAAGGATTCGAAGAAACGACTCCATTTCTTGTATCCTTTTATGTCGATAATCCAGACGAGTAAAGCCAGAAAACTGGAACCTAATCCGCAAGTGACCAGAACAAAAGTCGGCGACCATATCTTTTTGTTGAACGGACATCCATAGCTAAGCAGGAAACCTGCGAAAGTGAGAATCGTACCGATAAGAAAGAGACGTTCCAATTTTTCGCGGATATCTTTCACTTCCATTAGTAGTTTGCCGACACAAAAGCCTATCAGTACGTGTGCAATAGAAGGGATAGTGCTTAGAAGTCCTTCCGGGTCGATGTGATTGTCCTGATACATGTGTGCATCTCCCAGGATGCTACGGTCTACAATGGAAAGAATGTTCGTTTCGTTGTAGGCAAAGCCGTTGCCGGTGATGAGGAGTATGAAGTAACCCACTAATAAGGCGACGATCAGATAAGGGATATACTTGTGTTTAATAAGCAAGGCAATTAATGCGGATGCTCCGTAGCAAAGGGCAAGCCGTTGCATCACTCCCAGAACCCGGATTTGGGCAAAGGGAAGCGGGTCGTGATAGTAGCAAAGCAAGGCAAACCAGTTGATGGCTATCCCGATAAGGAAAATGACAATCGTTCTTTTGATAATTTTCAGGGCAGCGGGGGTACTGAACGTGAAGTTATACTTTCTGAGTGAAATGTAAGTAGAGATTCCCATGATAAACATAAAGAAAGGAAAAATCAGGTCTGTGGGGGTGAGACCGTTCCATTGAGCATGTTTAAGAGGGGAATATACATATCCCCATGAACCCGGATTATTCACCAGAATCATTCCTGCGATAGTAATGCCTCGCATTACATCAAGTGCCAACAGACGTTTGTTACTTGTTACATTCATGACTGTTACTTGTTAATGTGTTAAGTTATTAAGTAAATTGTTTATTGTTTCTTACCGAAAGAATCATCCAGCCGATTGCGAATCATCAATGAGGCTATAATGCCGGGTATGGTGCAAATACAGACCCAGATAAAGAAACTGGTATATCCGATGTGTTCCTGTATCCAGCCTGCGGGCATTCCCGGAATCATCATGCCCAATGCCATAAATCCGGTTCCGATAGCATAATGAGCAGTCTTGTGCTCGCCTTCCGCAATATAAATCAGATAAAGCATATAGGCAGTAAAACCAAAACCGTAGCCTAGCTGCTCAATGGCGACACAAATAGATATTAGAATGAGGTTATCTGGGGTTGCTGCTGCCAACCAGATATATAACAGGTCGGGGAGATTAATCGCTAATGCCATGGGTAATATCCATTTTTTGAATCCGTCTTGGGAAACGAGCTAACCGCTGATGATTCCACCGAATAAGAGAGCTGCAACGCCTATGGTGCCATAAATCATTCCGACTGTTGTTGTAGATAGAGCCAATCCTCCTTTTTCGATACTATCCAGAAGGAAAGGTGAGGCGATTTTGGCTAATTGAGATTCGCCCAGTCGGTAGGTGAGCAGGAAAAAGAACATAAGACCTATATGTCTCTTCTGGAAAAAAAGAGACAAAGGTTTTAAAGAAGTCTTCTAGCAGTTTGCTGGGTGTCAGGCCTTCCCGTTTGACGTCGGAATCGGGATAAGGGAGCATGAAACGATGATAGATAGTGAGTGCCAAAAAATAGTCCTGCCATAAGATAGAAAGTAAATGCTCCATGCCAGAGGTACATTGTTTTGTAATGTTTCCAGCCAACCCGCCAACAATCACAAGAAACTCCTTGACCGAAAATAACTGGCAAACCGGTAGAACGTATTCCGAAGACTACAAAGAAGGAATTGTTCCTTGTTATTTGAGTCCGAGCATATAAAAACCGTCTGCTGCAATGTCATGAGTGGCGGAACTGAATGCCAGCAGCCAGAAAAAAGCCAGGGTGAATTGTACGTAGTGTGTTGTCGGGATGAAAAAGGCAATACCGGCAAATCCGGCTGAGATAAATCCTTGCATGGCAATAATCCAGGCTCGTTTCGTTTTAATCAGATCAACGAACGGGCTCCATAAGGGCTTGATAGTCCACGGCAGGTAAAGCCAGGAGGTGTAAAGAGCTATTTCTGTATTCGATAACCCCAGACGTTTATACATGATGACGGCGATTGTCATTACTGCTACATAGGGAAGTCCTTCTGCAAAGTAGAGGGTTGGAATCCAGCTCCAAGGGTCTCTTTTCAGGGTTGGCGTTGTCATGGTATTCATTGGGTTCTATTTATATTGTTGCTCAATCGCACTACCGGGGTAGTAGTGGGATAGTATTTCTTTGTATTTATAGCCTTGTTCCCCCATTACGGCGGCACCGATCTGGCAAAGTCCCACGCCATGTCCCCAGCCGGATCCCGTGAGGATAAACCGGGAAGGGATTTCTTTTTCATCTTCTTTGTATTCTTTGTCCACAACGAAAGCGGAGCTATATAAGTGGGAAGATGATAGGGTACGACGGATCTCCAACTCTTTACCGATGATGAGAGTGCGTAACGTTCCTACTATTTTCAATCGGACTAGCCGTCCTGAAGTTCCCCGTTCGACCGGAATCAAATCAATGATTTTTCCGAACTCGATTCCTGAACGTTTATGAATCAGTTCCGAGAGCTCTTGTTGGGAGTAGCAGACTCTCCAACGGTAAAAGTCTGTTGTTTCCTGGTCATAATTATTCAATACCTGACTCAACACTTGTTTGTTATGGGTGTTGCAAAAGGCCGCAGGAGAAGTACGTATCCATTTATCGGCTTCCGCTTCTTTTGTCAGGTCGGGAAGTCGCGTTTCTGTTTTACTATCCCGTTGCCCGATAAGATAGGGATGCTTTACATTCTCCCAGCAGTTCTGGAATTCTTCGAAAGCACCGCCGCAACATTTAGAGAAACGAGCGTCACAAATCTCTCCTTCATACATAAGTACTTCACCCCGTGTAGCAAAAACAGCTTCAATTGCCTGTGGAGTTGAGGCGCGTGTAATGCCTTGATAACGCTGGCAATGGTCATCGGCACATACATCAAAGTTTTTGTGGGCTTCATGGTCGTACCATTTAATAAGTTGAGAGGGGAGAGTTGAAAGTTCAAAGTTGGCTGTGTTGTCTGGGTGCATAATAACTTTCAATTTCCCATTTGCAACTTTCAACTTATTAAGCAGCCAGCTTCGGGAAATAACGGCATGTGCTTTTAATAGCTCCAAAGAAGCTGTTGCACTCATCTCTGATGAAATCACGCTGGTGAGATAATCTTCAATAGGAATTATATTGATAGCAGTCAGTCTGTCATCTTCAACAATAATCTTCAGTTCACCTTTGAATCTTTGAACTTCTTTACGTTCCCAATGGAAGTTGATGCCTATGGTTACGTCTTGCAGTTCAAAGAAAGAAGAAGTATCTTGTTGGGGAGTGAAGGAGAGTTCGTCATATTCTTTTTCCTGCCAACAGATTTTTCCTTTCCGATAGACAGCCTGTTGTATTCCGCAGATTGCTATTCCGTCAGAAGATATAAATTCTTTCGGGAAAGAGAATCCAATCTCTTTCCCGGAAAGAATACCGACTGTAATGACAGGCTCCTGCATAAAGTTTTACACTTCGTCTTTTCTGAATAATTCGTCACATAGGGTTTCAAACTGCTCCGGTGACAAACTAAATTTCCTTGTAAATATCTAATAATCTACTTTTGTGTTTAA
>ENA-OQJF01000103-OQJF01000103.1-human-gut-metagenome-genome-assembly--contig:-NODE-103-length-21718-cov-3.317493_pt1 | contig 21718 bp, 20 predicted proteins | sample MGYA00242595_ERZ504761 | MGnify/ENA primary metagenome ERZ504761 (study PRJEB26092, sample SAMD00036367) | human gut metagenome | host: Homo sapiens | study: EMG produced TPA metagenomics assembly of...
GTAAAAATGAATAAGATATGCAATGACTTGCGCCTTTTGGCATCCGGCCCGCGTTGCGGGTTGGGCGAAATCAATCTGCCGGCCATGCAGCCCGGTTCGTCCATTATGCCGGGTAAGGTCAATCCGGTTATTCCCGAAGTGATGAATCAGATTGACTATAAAGTAATAGGTAACGACCTTTGTGTAGCTATGAGTGGTGAAGCGGCCCAGATGGAACTGAATGCGATGGAACCGGTCATGGCCCAGTGCTGTTTCGAATCTGCCGATTTGTTGATGAATGGTTTCGATACGCTGCGTACCTTGTGTATAGACGGCATCACGGCCAATGAGGAAAAATGCCGGAAAGATGTTCACAACAGTATCGGTGTGGTGACTGCACTGAATCCTGTTATCGGATATAAAAACTCTACCAAGATTGCCAAAGAAGCACAGGAGACCGGTAAGGGAGTCTATGAACTGGTGCTGGAACATGATATTCTTTCAAAAGAAGACCTCGATACGATCCTTAAACCGGAAAATATGATTCATCCGGTGAAACTCGATATTAAGCCCAATCATTGATATCAGGAATATGAAGTATAATTTTCAGTAAGTAGGAGGAAGGAGATGACCGTTCGGGTATCTCCTTCTTTTTTATTTTTAGGGTATAGTAGTACATCGGTTTCAGTAATAATATGTATCTTTCCCGTCGGTTAATAATTTGTACTATGAAAAGACTCCCGTTTTATTTTTGGGTATCCCTTGCATTGGCTTCGTGTCAGGGTGGCAAGGAAGCAGTGAATCAGGCTCTGCCTGTGATTGATATGAATGAAGATTATCCCGAAAAGGAGATCGTGTTGCAGGATATTGCTGACATAAGCTATATTCCTTTGGAGACTAACGACGAATTTCTGTTCGACGGTTCGGTAGAAGTGGTCACCGATCAATATGTGATAACCAAAGGACATCGGGGAAACGACGTTTGCTTCTTCAGCCGGCAGGGGAAAGTACTCAACCGCATCCACAGGGTCGGTAACGGCCCGGGTGAATACAAGGATATCGGTTCGATAGATGTAAACCCGGCGAACGGCGAACTTTACCTGAAGGAGATGAACCGTCAGCAGATTCACGTCTATTCTCTGGACGGAAAGTTCAAGCACTCTTTTACTTTCCCTGAAGGGAAACGGATGAGTCGCATGTGCCTGTTCTCTCCCGACTATTTGATAGCGGAACAGGAGTCAAAGGTGCCGGACGATCAGGATGCCAACTTCTATCCTTATCTTTTGGTCTCCACCCGGGACGGGCATCTGGATTCACTGGACTATGTGCAGAAAAGAAATATTCTCGTCAAGCTTATTGTCAATGCGGAAAACCATTCATACGCTTATCTTCTGGAACCCTCTTTGATTCGTAATGGCTCCCGCTTTTATATCGGCAATCCCGACTCGGATACCTTGTTTGCAATGAATCCGGACCGCACCTTAGAGCCATTGCTCGTCCGTACTCCTTCACATTCGGAGGAGGGAAACAAGTATGGTTTGTTTTTACGGGGAGCGGCGGGGGCTTATTTCTTTCTGACTAAGCAACCTATGGAAGTGCCGATGAACAGTATCGAGTCATTGGATCTGAAAAGTGAAGAGTGGCTGTACGACTGTCGCACGCAGGAAGTCTGCCGTTACTTGTTGAAGAATAAAGACGATGCTTCGAAACGTGTGGAAGGTATCATGTTCTTTTGCTATCCCGAAGATTGCGGCTTGGCTGTTCTGAAGTCCGAAGACCTGATGGATGCTTACGAAGCCGGTCAGCTGAGCGGTGAATTGAAAGAGATAGCAGCCGGCCTGAAAGCCGATGACAACCCGGTATTGATGTTGATTCACTTCAAAAAGTAAGGAAGCCTTCCTCGCCGAGGACGCAAGAAGAAAGTCGCGTCGTATGCTCTCGTCCGGCATAGAAAGCTTCCGCTTGCATTTGACATAAAAAAAGAGATGTGCCGTAGATTCTTATTTCTCGGTGCATCTCTTCTTTTTTGGTGACTCCACTTGTGGGGGAGACGGACAAACAACAAAATTATTGCGGAAAGAGTGGGATTCAAACCCACGGAACGGACAAGCCGTTCACCGGATTTCGAGTCCGGCCCATTCGATCACTCTGGCATCTTTCCTTGAAGTACCACAAAGGTACATGGATTTTCGGTCCGTTGTTCCGGAAAAGGTATTTTTTTCTTCTTGCCTGCATCTGAATGTTTCCATCCTGAGACGATAAGGGTATCTTTTAAGGAGAGAAGCTACCGGATGGGCAACCCGGACGATACCAGTTGTGCAACTGGTGTATGACGAGTTGTACAACTGGTACTGCTCGAGTTGCACAACTGGTATATGCTGCCTTAGGAAGATGCTCACACGGGCTTTCCGATAGATGGCATGTGCCTTTATATGAACGTTATCAAAAAACAAAATAGGGTAGCGTAATGTTATAGAATAGGAAGCTTTGCTGAAAATATGCAAACAGATTTAATGTTTTTTAATTTAAAACTATATCTTTGTCCCGAATTTTAAACACAACTTAGTTATGAAAAAGATTATTAGTGCTTTAATGATGGCTGTATGTATCGGTATGGCTATGCCTGCTCAGGCACAACTTATCAAATTTGGTGTGAAAGGTGGTGTAAACCTGGCAAAAGCTGATTTAAATACGTCTGATTTTAAAACAGACAATTTCACCGGATTCTTTATCGGTCCGATGGCTGAAGTTACTATTCCACTGATAGGTTTGGGGGTTGATGCTTCTCTCCTTTTCTCTCAAAGAGGTGTGAAAGTTAGCAGTCGGGATTTTATTGATCCTCTTGCAGATAGTGATCCAATAATAGGAAATCGTACTATCAGGCAGAATGGTCTTGATATTCCAATCAACTTAAAGTATACTATCGGTTTGGGTAGTTCATTGGGTATTTATGTAGCAGCTGGTCCGGACTTTTATTTCAACTTCTCAGGAGATAAAGTTTATGAAAACTATGGACGGTTGAATAAAAAAAATGTCTCAGATAGGAATCAATGTAGGTGCTGGTGTGAAGCTGTTGAGACACTTACAAGTAGGTGACCAATTATAACATTCCGTTGTAATAAAACGGTCTAGAATGGAAAGAGGCTGATTTCTCTTATAAGACTAAAATGTGGCAGATTTCCGCAGCTTACATTTTCTAAGAAGACAGAATCATTTTATGATAAACGAATCCCCGGCGCTTGCGTCGGGGATTTTTTGTATCTTTGTCCTCACAATGAAAAAGTATGTAGATGTCATATTACCTTTGCCTCTGCCCCGTTGCTTTACCTATTCCCTTCCGGACGAAGGGGCTGAAGAGGTGCAAATAGGTTGCCGGGTAGTTGTACCTTTCGGGCGGAAGAAGTACTATACAGCCATTGTTCGCAATGTGCATCACTATGCACCGACCGAATATGAAGTCAAAGAGATCTCTACCGTACTTGACACCTCTCCGATACTGCTGCCCGGTCAGTTCCGGTTCTGGGAATGGCTGGCCGATTATTATCTGTGTACGCAGGGTGATGTTTACAAAGCCGCATTGCCTTCCGGCCTGAAGTTGGAGAGCGAGACGATTGTGGAGTATAATCCCGACTTCGAGGCGGATGCTCCTCTTTCTGAACGCGAGCAACTGGTGCTCGACCTGCTTGCCAAAGAACCCGAGCAATGTGTCACCAAACTTGAGAAAGAGAGCGGATTGAAAAACATTCTCACCGTTATCAAGTCGCTGCTCGACAAGGAAGCTCTGTTTGTAAAAGAAGAGCTCCGCCGCACCTATAAACCCAAAACGGAAGCTCGGGTCCGGCTGGCGGCAGACGCCTCCGGTGAAGAGAATCTCCGGCGTATCTTTGACGAGCTGGAGCGCGCTCCGAAACAGTTGGCGTTGTTGATGAAGTATGTGGAGCTTTCCGGCGTGTTGGGGGACGGTGCATCCAAAGAAGTGTCCAAGAAAGAACTTCTGCAACGTGCCTCTGCTTCTCCCGCTATTTTCAACGGATTGGTAGAAAAACAGATATTCGAGGTCTATTATCAGGAAATCGGGCGGTTGAACCGTTTGGTCGGAAAGACGGTAGAACTGAACGTGCTGAACGAACACCAGCAACGGGCTTATCATGAAATCATGCAGAGCTTTCAGGAGAAGAATGTCTGTCTGCTCCACGGAGTGACTTCCAGCGGAAAGACCGAAGTATACATCCACCTGATAGAAGAGACGTTGAGGCAAGGCAGGCAGGTGCTTTATCTGTTGCCCGAAATAGCATTGACTACCCAGATCACCGAACGGCTGAAACGGGTGTTCGGTTCCCGGTTGGGAATCTATCACTCCAAGTTCCCCGACGCCGAGAGAGTAGAGATCTGGCAAAAGCAGTTGACGGAGGAGGGTTACGACATCATTCTGGGGGTACGCTCTTCGGTGTTCCTCCCGTTCCGGAATCTCGGACTGGTCATTGTGGACGAGGAACACGAAAATACGTATAAGCAACAAGATCCCGCACCACGCTATCATGCCCGGAATGCTGCCATCGTGTTGGCTTCGATGTATGGGGCAAAGACGTTGCTGGGTACTGCCACTCCTTCGGTGGAGACTTGGCAGAATGCCACTACCGGCAAGTTCGGGTGGGTGGAACTGAAAGAACGCTATAAGGAAATTCAATTGCCGGAGATTATTCCGGTAGATATAAAGGAGTTGCACCGCAAGAAGCGGATGACGGGGCAGTTCTCTCCGTTGCTGCTGCAATATGTCCGCGAGGCACTCGATAATAAACAGCAGGTGATTCTGTTTCAGAATCGCCGGGGATTTGCTCCGATGATAGAGTGCCGCACGTGCGGATGGGTGCCAAAGTGCAAGAACTGTGATGTCAGCCTGACCTATCATAAAGGTATCAATCAGCTGACTTGCCACTATTGCGGGTATACTTACCAGTTGCCCCGTTCGTGTCCGGCTTGCGAAGGGGTCGAGCTGATGCACAGAGGATTTGGTACGGAAAAGATAGAAGATGATGTGAAGCTGATTTTTCCGGAAGCTTCCGTAGCACGTATGGGATCTCGATACTACACGTACGCGGTCGGCATACGAAAAAATTATTGCAGACTTTGAACAGGGAAAGACCGATATACTGATCGGTACCCAGATGGTATCCAAAGGACTCGACTTTGACCACGTCAGCGTGGTGGGGATACTTAATGCGGACACGATGCTGAATTATCCCGATTTCCGTTCGTACGAACGTGCCTTCCAGTTGATGGCGCAGGTTGCCGGACGTGCCGGACGAAAAAATAAACGGGGCAGGGTAGTGTTGCAAACCAAAAGTATAGACCATCCCATCATCCGTCAGGTGATGACGAACGATTATGAAGATATGGTGGCGGGACAACTGGCTGAGCGGCAGATGTTTCATTATCCTCCGTATTACCGGATGGTGTATGTCTATCTAGAAAAACCGGAACGAGACGTTGCTTGATGTGATGGCACACACCATGGCCGAGAAACTGCGCGCATTGTTCGGAAACCGGATACTGGGACCGGATAAACCGCCCGTTGCCCGTATTCAAACTTTGTTCATACGAAAAATAGTTAGTTAAAATAGAAACAAAATGCGCCGATGAGTCGTGCCCGTGAATTACTTTGCGGGTACAACGTGAAATGATAGAAGACGAACGGTTTAAATCGCTGATTGTTTACTATGATGTAGATCCTATGTAATGAAAACCAATCTTAATATATTACCCTTAAAAAATGAAACCATGAAGCGAATCACGACACTTTTGCTTTCTTGCCTGGTTAGTACAGGCCCGCTTCTTGCCCAGCAAGGAGTGACACAATGTGGAACACCGACCGGACAGGCCCCGTTCCCCATCCAGTCTTATAAAGAATTGCCCGATCCGGTTGCTCCTTCCGAAAAAGAATGGGCGGCAGTCACGGCACCGCAAGTGTCGTGGGGAACAATTGATGTCCGCTACGCGAAACATCAGCTTCCGGCTTTGAAGAAAACCACGAACACCTCTCTGAAAGGCTGGCGCGGCGAACGTGTGAATGCCCAAGCGGTCGTGTGGACAGGCACGGAGCTGAAGGACTTGAATTTCAGCTTTACCGATTTTAAGGATAAGAAGGGGAACTCTCTTTCGGGAGATGCGTTGACAGCCGGCTTTGTCCGCTACGTCATGACGGACGAACTGAACAAAGACGGAAGAGGTGCGTGCGGCTATCGGAAGTCGGTGGACTTTGACTCTCTATTGGTAGCCGATCCGATTGACTCGGAACTGAAAACGATGGCTTTGCCTGCTCGTACTGTTCAGCCTATCTGGGTACAATGCTGGATTCCCCAGTCTGCGGTTCCCGGAACTTATAAAGGACAGTTATTGGTTAACGACGGCTCGAATCTGTTACAGCGCCTCAATCTTGAGATTACGGTTTCTTCCCGCGTACTTCCCCAACCCTCGGAATGGGCTTTTCATCTGGATTTGTGGCAAAGCCCGTATGCCGTAGCCCGTTATTATCAGGTGCCTTTATGGAGCCAGGAGCATCTGGACGCTATGCGTCCTCTGATGAAAATGCTGGCAAATGCCGGGCAGAAGATTATTACGGCTACTTTGACTCATAAACCCTGGAACGGGCAGACGGAAGATTATTTCGACACAATGGTGACTTGGATAAAACGTGCAGACGGTACGTGGACGTTTGACTATACCATTTTTGACCGTTGGGTGGAATTTATGATGAGTGTCGGCATTGACAAGCAGATAAACTGTTATTCAATGGTTCCCTGGAAACTGTCTTTCCAGTATTACGACCAGGCTACGAACTCGTTGAAATTTGTGAAGACCGCACCGGGCGAACAGGCTTATGAAGAAATGTGGGTGGCAATGCTTGCTTCTTTTGCAAAACACCTCAAAGAAAAAGGCTGGTTTGATATTTGTACGATTGCTATGGATGAGCGCCAATGGACGTAATGCAGAAGACTCTGAAAGTGATTCGTAAGGCTGATCCGGATTTTAAAGTTTCACTGGCAGGAAATTATCATGCGGAAATTGAGCCGGATTTGTATGATTATTGCATTGTGATCGGTCAGAACTATCCCGAAGATGTACGTCTCCGTCGTAAAGCCGAGAATAAGCGCACTACCTATTATACTTGCTGCACGGAAGCACACCCCAATACGTTTACTTTCTCCGACCCGGCCGAAGCTGCCTGGATGAGTTTCTATTCTTCAAAGAAGCATCTGGACGGTTATCTGCGTTGGGCGTACAACAGTTGGCCGTTGGAGCCGTTGCTCGATTCCCGTTTCCGTACCTGGGCAGCCGGAGATACTTATCTGGTATACCCCGGAGCACGTAGCTGTATCCGTTTCGAACGTTTGATCGAAGGAGTACAAGCACATGAGAAAATAAATATTCTTCGTCAGGAATTTGAGAAGAACGGAAATAAAGCCGGACTGAAGAAGATTGAGAAAATGCTGGCTCCGTTCAACTTGGGGGATATGCCGGAGATCCCGGCAGCTGTCACCGTGAACTGGGCGAATCAGATTTTGAACTCATTCTAACCGGCGTAACACCGGAGCAAGGTTTCCTTGTGGCATATTGTCAAGTATTAAAAGTTTATTATGAAGAAAATATTATTTGTTTGCTTGGGAAATATCTGCCGTAGTTCTACGGCAGAGGGTGTAATGCTTCATTTAATAGAGGAGGCGGGACTGGAGAAAGAGTTTGTGATAGACTCCGCCGGAATCCTGTCTTACCATCAGGGAGAGTTGCCGGACAGCCGGATGCGTGCCCACGCTGCCCGTCGGGGGTATCAACTGGTGCATCGTTCACGCCCGGTACGAACAGAGGACTTTTATAATTTTGATCTGATTATCGGTATGGATGACCGTAATATTGAGGACCTGAAAGATAAAGCTCCCTCTCCCGAAGAATGGAAGAAGATTCACCGCATGACGGAATATTGCAACCGTATCCCCGCAGATCATGTCCCCGACCCCTACTATGGTGGGGCCGAAGGTTTCGAGTATGTGCTGGATATTTTGGAAGATGCCTGTTCCGGCCTGCTTATTTCTTTAACTCAGGATAACTGATCCGGGTATGATAAGCAATCTTTAGTTTTTCTTTGAATACAGTTTTTATTGTGGCAATATCTTTGAAAGTAATAGGGCATTCCTTGAAGTAGCCCTCTGTAACCTGGGAGTCAATAATCTTGTCGACCAGGTTACTTATACTTTCTTCCGTATATTCCGGCAGACTGCGTGAAGCTGCTTCTACGGCATCCGCCATCATCAGGATGGCCTGTTCTTTAGTAAACGGGTTCGGACCGGGATAAGTGAATAATTCTTCGTTCGGCTCCTCGTCCGGATGTTCGTTTTTCCACGAGATATAGAAATATTTTGTTTTCCCCCGTCCATGATGCGTACTGATAAAGTCTTTGACGGCTTTAGGCAGATTGTGTTTGTCGGCTAGTTTTAATCCGTCCGTGACATGACTGATCACGACCTGTGCACTCTGTTCGTAGCTCAGGTTCTTGTGCGGATTGACCCCTCCCGACTGGTTCTCGGTGAAGAAAGCCGGATTCTCCATTTTTCCGATATCGTGATACAAAGCTCCCGTACGTACGAGCTGGCTTTTCGCACCGACGCGGATAGCTGCTTCTGCCGCAAGATTGGCTACCTGCATGGAGTGCTGGAAAGTTCCCGGTACCGTCTCGGACATCTGGCGCAGTAAGTCATTATTGATATTCGATAGTTCCACCAAAGTGACATTGGAGGTAAATCCGAATGTTTTTTCCAACAGGAACAACAGCGGATAAGCGAATAATAGCAGAACTCCATTTATTATAAAATAGGTGTACATCCGCAAATTCAGTTTCGAGAAGTCATTGGAAAGCCCGTTCTCCGTCATTAACTCGAAGGCAAAGTAAATGGCGGCATAAGTCAATATGACTAATAGCGCCGTCCGGAAAAGTTGGGATCTTTGGGATAATTCCCTTAAACTGAATATCGCAACCAGTCCCGCCGCCAACTGGGTCAGGATAAATTCATGCGGGAAGCGTAGGGATATGGAGCATATTAATATCGTGATGACGTGTGTCAGGAAAGCGGTCCTTGAATCGAGGAACACACGAATAATGATCGGCAACATCGCATAGGGGATGATATACACATTGAATATATTGTGTGTGACCATGAAAGCCGTGACTATACTGTAAAATACAATCAAAGTGAACAGCAGCGACAAACTGCCCTTCCGTTGATAATAGTCTTTCCGGAATAAATCAAGATAAAGCATGAAACACAACATCAGCATACCCACAAACAGAATCTGCCCTCCGAGAATCAGGCGGCTTTGCCCCATTGACTCATTCCGCTTAATGGATTCTTTCCGCAGTGATTCCAGAATATTATAAGTTTCCGGGCTGATGATCTCTCCCCGGTCGATAATCTTTTGTCCGCTGACTACCAGCCCGTTCGCCCAGGAATAGTTGTTCAGCATTTCTTCTTTGGCAGTCTGGGTGCGTTGTTCGTCAAAAGTGAGGTTGGGAGTGATGTATTCGTTCAACGAACATTGTCTTAGAATATCCCGGTTGAAATGGGTAGAGTCAGCCGAAAGCAGGTGTTCGTAAGCCTTCTTCACCGTGTAAATCTCCTCGGTGGGATGCGGGTTGGCTAGCTTGTCGTCTATAACCATGATAGACGAAGTGCTGTCTTTTTGCAGTTGCTGTATGTTTTCTGTCGATACAATCCCTGCCTGATAGATTTCTTTGAGCGTGCGTTCGATATACCGCAGGTAATCTATGGATGGAAGGATCCCTTTCAGGTTCGTATGATAGTTCTCCTTCAATTTGCTGATGGCGTCCTTTTCTATCTTCTTGTCGAGCTCGTAGTAAGGTTGGAAAAGACTAACAGACTGTCTTGTTCGCGCTTCACCACCGCCTCGTCTTTATAGATAGGAAAATCGAAAGTAGCTATCAACTGCCCGTACTTCCAGGGTTTGTTTATATCAAACTGGTAGTTGAACTTCCCGTCGCGCGGTAAGAAATAAACAATCAGTGCCACAGTAGCCACAAATAGCAGTGATTTATATAGCAAATCTCTCCATGAGAAACTCTTTTTCTTCTTCAAATGTTCCATACGCATTGAAATTTTTTGCGAAAAGTACAAAAAAAAACAATAGTGTGGAAAAAAAGGTTTAATTTTGCCACGATTTACCTATACTAACGCAAATTATGGCAGAAAGAAAAGTAAGAGTTCGTTTTGCTCCGAGTCCTACGGGAGCACTGCACATCGGTGGTGTGCGTACAGCTTTGTATAATTATCTATTTGCGCGTCAACACGACGGAGACCTGATATTTCGTATAGAAGATACTGACTCTCACCGGTTTGTTCCGGGAGCGGAAGAGTATATACTCGAATCTTTCAAGTGGTTGGGTATCCACTTTGACGAAGGTGTGAGCTTCGGTGGGGAACATGGCCCGTACCGTCAGTCGGAACGCCGCGAAATCTATAAGAAATATGTAGAGGTTTTGCTGGAGAATGGAAAAGCATACATCGCCTTTGATACCCCGGAGGAACTGGACGCCAAGCGTGCGGAAATTGCTAACTTCCAATATGACGCATCTACCCGAGGGATGATGCGTAATTCACTGACTATGCCGAAGGAAGAAGTGGATGCACTGATTGCGGAAGGCAAGCAATATGTAGTCCGTTTCAAGATTGAACCGAACGAAGATGTTCGTGTGAACGACTTGATCCGTGGTGAAGTGATTATCAACTCATCTATTCTGGATGATAAGGTTCTTTATAAATCGGCCGATGAACTGCCTACCTACCACCTTGCTAACATCGTGGACGATCATTTAATGGAGGTTTCCCATGTGATCCGTGGGGAAGAATGGTTGCCTTCCGCTCCGCTGCACGTACTGTTGTACCGTGCTTTCGGCTGGGAAGATACCATGCCGGAATTTGCTCACCTGCCTCTGCTCTTGAAGCCGGAAGGCAACGGCAAACTGAGCAAGCGTGACGGTGACCGTCTGGGATTCCCCGTATTCCCGTTGGAATGGCATGATCCGAAATCGGGAGAGGTTTCTTCCGGTTATCGTGAATCCGGTTATTTGCCTGAAGCTGTCATCAATTTCCTTGCTTTGCTTGGCTGGAATCCGGGTAACGATCAGGAAGTGATGTCAATGGACGAACTTATAAAGTTATTCGACTTGCACCGTTGCAGTAAGTCGGGTGCTAAATTTGATTATAAGAAAGGTATTTGGTTCAACCACCAGTATATCCAGCAGAAACCGAATGAAGAGATTGCCGAACTGTTTGTGCCTGTATTGAAAGAACACGGTGTGGAGGCTCCTTTCGAGAAGGTTGTTACTGTGGTCGGGATGATGAAAGACCGCGTAAGTTTCGTAAAGGAACTGTGGGAGACATGCAGCTTCTTCTTTGTGGCTCCTACCGAATATGATGAAAAGACAGTAAAGAAACGTTGGAAAGAAGATTCGGCTAAGTGTATGACCGAATTGGCGGAAGTAATTGCCGGCATTGAAGATTTTAGTATTGAAGGGCAGGAAAAGGTCGTAATGGACTGGATTGCGGAAAAAGGTTATCATACAGGTAATATCATGAATGCTTTCCGTCTGACTCTGGTAGGCGAAGGCAAAGGCCCGCACATGTTCGACATTTCCTGGGTATTGGGTAAGGAAGAGACTGTGGCTCGTATGAAACGGGCGGTAGAGGTTTTGAAGTAATCGACATACATAGTACTATGCTTTACAACCTGGCAATAGTCATTTATGACTTTTTCGTCCATTTGGCTGCTCCGTTTAGCCGCAAGCCCCGGAAGATGATGAAAGGGCATTGGGTGGTATATGAACTTCTACGCCAACAGGTGGAGAAAGGGGAGCAGTATATCTGGTTCCATGCCGCTTCGCTTGGTGAGTTCGAGCAGGGACGTCCCTTGATAGAAATGATTCGGGAAAAATATCCGAATTATAAGATATTGCTTACTTTTTTCTCTCCGTCCGGTTATGAAGTGCGCAAGCACTACCGGGGAGCGGATATTGTCTGCTATCTGCCGTTTGACAAACCGCGGAATGTGAAGAAGTTCCTGGATATCGCAAACCCTTGCATGGCATTCTTTATCAAGTACGAGTTTTGGAAAAATTATCTGGACGAACTGCATAAACGCCGTATTCCGGTGTATAGTGTGTCTTCTATTTTCCGCCGCGATCAGATCTTCTTTAAATGGTATGGAGGGACATATCGGAATGTGTTGAAGGATTTCGATCACCTGTTTGTGCAGAATGAGACTTCCAAACGTTATTTGTCAAAGATAGGTATTAACCGTGTGACGGTAGTGGGTGATACCCGTTTTGACCGGGTATTGCAGATTCGCGAGGAAGCCAAAGATCTTCCGTTAGTGAAACTGTTCAAAGGAGACAATACCTTTACTTTTGTGGCGGGAAGCTCTTGGGGACCAGATGAAGATTTATTCCTTGAGTATTTCAACAATCACCCGGAAATGAAGCTGATTATAGCTCCCCATGTAATTGATGAAAATCACCTGGTAGAGATTATCAGCAAACTGAAACGTCCTTACGTGCGTTATACCCGTGCCGACGAAAAGAATGTATTGAAAGCTGACTGTCTCATTATTGATTGTTTCGGATTGCTTTCTTCTATTTATCGTTATGGAGAAATAGCTTATATCGGGGGTGGTTTCGGGGTTGGTATTCACAACACTTTGGAGGCAGCCGTGTATGGTATTCCTGTGATTTTCGGACCTAAATACCAGAAATTTATGGAAGCTGTTCAATTGCTGGAAGCAAAAGGAGCCTATTCTATCAAAGATTATGATGAACTGAAAACTTTGCTGGATCGTTTCCGGACTGATGAGGTATTCTTGCGTGAAACCGGTACAAATGCGGGGTATTATGTGACAAGCAACGCCGGAGCTACGGAGAAGATTATGCACATGATTAATTTCTAATTATAAAAGTCCCCTAATTTTAGTTCTCTGTAATGGGTCAATCTAAAATAAGGGGACTTCTCTCTTCTTAAAGGGGATTTCATATTCCGAAATCCTGCCCTGAAAAACAATTCTCTTTTATTAGTATTTGTACGGACTTATATCTTATTGATTTCTTGTTCCAGTAAATCTTTTAATTCTTTGGTGGTAATGTGAGTAAATCGTTTCACTATATTCCCTTGCTTGTCTATTAGCAGATACATCGGTAACCCTGTCATTTGAAAATGTGTCCAAAGATATTCCCATTGCTCTTTGTCCAGCCAGTAATGTTCGCCTGCGATATCTTCTATGAGTATTTCCCATGTCTTCTTTATCGAACTGGGGCCGGTGAGGTAAATGAAAGCTACTTTGTCTTCACTTATATCTTTCTTTAGCGGCTCATATTCTTTGATAATCTGCCGGCAACCGCCACACCAGGTAGCCCAGAAATCGATAAACTGTACTTTGCCTTTATGACGTGCAATGAGTGCATCCAGCAGTTCTTCTTCTGCCACTTGTGACGCTTCGCAGATGGTATATTTCTTTGTTGTTGCCTTCTTCCGGGGTTGCATCTGACGGTTCATGTCTTGAATGATGCCTATGAATATAGGATTTGTAATTTCCGAAGCCATGATTTCCTGCCGGGAGGTCAACGGTTGTAGGTTGTAAAGGCTGGAGCGCATATAGATTGCGCGTATGTAGTCAACCGGCAAACAGGTGCTGTCTTGCAGGATATGCCCCAGACGTTTTTTGGCTTCGGAAAATATTTTCCAGTTACAGTCGTCTCTCTCTTTAGTATATTTGCGGATGAGTGTCATCAAATCGTTTTGCCGCCGGAAGATTACTCCTGCTTTAAAAGCTGCTTCATATTGATGAATGAGTGTCTGCTCCTCTTTTGTGAGCGGTGCGTTTTCCAATAGATATTTTTCCATAGAGAGTGGGTCATAGTGTGTATCATATAAGAAGTTTGTGACTACATTACGGTAATTATAACAATAAAGTGCCAAAGGGTGATTGACAGGAAAATCTTTCAGGTAGTTGTGAAAATCATCAGGTAAATGTATATCGAGGAAAGCTGCAAAAGCTTGTTCTCGCGTAATGTTTTCTTTCTTCTGATAAGCTGTTTGCAGACAATAGTGGGTAGCTTGCAGGTTTTCCAGACAATCAAATGCGCATGAAAGATTGGCTAGTGTACGAGTGTCTTCGCTGAATTGCGACTGTGTGTTGTTGTGCGCTATGTACTGTTTGTATTGGTTGATGCAGCGTTCCTTGAACTCGTTGGCACTGATGCCTGCAATAGAATCCAATAAGTCGCCATCTCTATAAACAGGAGGTATCTTTGTTATCAGTTCCGGCTGACACCATTCATTGTTAATGGTAGCATACTGACCACTATATACAAATTGTTTTCCTGGCAGATTGCTTAGATTGATAGTTACATTGGTCTCTTTTTCGGGACTTAACAGAATGACTAAATCTGCATTTCCTATTATCATCCGTACTTGAGCACTATGGTAGAGAGGAATATTAATCGTGAAACTTCCATCTGCTTCAACAGTCGGATAAAGTGTCTCGGCTGTTCCCATTACGATATTGGGAGCACCGATCTTGAATATCAGATTGTCGTCCGGATTGTAGTTGGCGATTGTCCCACTCAGGATGGCTTGTCCTTTTTTATACTCGGGGGTCGGTAATTGTGCCTGTGCTAGATTGAATAACAAAGACAGGCAAAGGAAGGTAAATAGTCTGCTCATAGTAGTTCTTTTATTGTATGGATTATTTCTTTATCGGTATTCTCTTTACTATAACTTCTGATTCCTTCTTGATCTACAATGAAAAAGTAAGGTGTGGCACCGCTTGTCTGATATTGTTTGATTACTTCATTGGCTGCGTTTAGAATAGTATCATTTAACTTCTTCCGGTTTGCGTAATTTCGAATAGAAGATACTTGGCGGCTCCAAGATTCTATTGCGATAAGCTCAAACTCTTTGCTACTGAATAATGTGGTGGAATCATCAGGTTGCCGGCTTTCGTCAGTGACGTAATATGTCGCAGATTCAATCTTTTCTAACTTGGTAAGTACTTTCTTTAAAAACGTTCTTTCCATGATTTGGGTATTGGCAGCTATTGTTGCTGTCGGTAAGAGAATTGTAAGTAGTAGTCTTATTTTCATAATAGGTGAATGTTTGTTGATTCACTGCCTCGATTTAATCTTTTACAAATCTACGGATATTTCGTAATATTCCAATTATCAGAGGGTTAAATAAGATGAATATGGACTTTGGAAGTCAATGATGATTGATTCGGGTAATACAAGAAAAACTCCTTCTTACTCTTATGTTTTAAGTGTAAGAAGGAGTGAAGCTTTGTTTCCGATTTTACTAAAAATCATTCTTTATACCATTGCGAATACATCAGATAATTGTGAGCAATCTTCTGGTTTAATTCTTTGGCTTGTTCCGGGTCTACCTTCTTTATAAATTTGGCAGGTACTCCACCCCAAATACTTCCAGGCTCGATTACTGTATTACTTAGGACTAAAGAACCGGCAGCTACAATTGCTCCTTCACCGACTATAGCATGGTCTAGTATGGTCGATCCCATTCCGACTAAAGCATAATCTTTGATAGTCGCTCCGTGTATGGTTACATTATGCCCCACGGAAACATGGTCGCCGATTTCGATAACTGATTTTTGATATAATGTATGCAAAACACTTCCATCCTGGATGTTAACTCCATTGCCTATACGTATAGAATTGACGTCACCGCGCAATACGGTGCTAAACCATATACTGCAATCATTTCCTATTTTTACATCTCCTATAATAGTTGCGTTGTCTGCGAGGAAGCAGTTTTCTCCGATTTCGGGAGTAAAGCCGCGTACAGATTTTATTAAAGCCATAAAGTATTTGTTCCTAATAAAATTTTTAATTTAATGCTGCCCTATGTTGTATGACATCCGGGTGTTAAGCAAGGTTGGCTTAAATAGAAGCAGTCGCTTCCTGTAACCAAACTTTTTCTTCTTCGTTAAGATTCGGTGACAGCTTTTCGTAGACAATCTGATGATAATTGTTTAACCATTCAATTTCTTCATTTGTCAGCATTTCCTTGACTATTCCCTTTTTACAAATAGGACATAAAGTAATCGTCTCAAACTTGAGATAATCTCCGAACATACCTTCTTTGTCTTTGCAGACAAGCGTCAGGTTCTCGGTGCGGATGCCATGACTGCCGGCTTTATAAACTCCCGGTTCGTTGGAAGTAACCATGCCGGGTTGTAATACGACAGGGTTCTCGTTCATGCGGATACTTTGCGGTCCTTCATGCACGCTGAGGAAATGCCCGACACCATGGCCTGTACCATGAAGGAAGTTCATTCCATATTTCCAGATCGGCATACGGGCGAGAACATCAAGTTGGGCGCCCCGGGTTCCGACTGGGAACTTAGCCATAGCCAATGCAATATGCCCCTTTAATATCAAAGTATAATCCGTTTTTCTTCTTCAGTTAGTTCACCTAATGCGATCGTGCGGGTAATGTCGGTAGTCCCGTCCAGATACTGGGCTCCCGAATCTAAAAGAAGAAAACCTTTGGGTTGAAGAGGAACGTCACTTTCCGGAGTTGCGGAGTAATGCACAATAGCTCCGTGTTCCTTATATCCGGCAATAGTGTCGAAACTCTCTCCCATATAAAGGGGCTGGGCTGCTCTGAATTCATGTAATTTCCTGTCTACGCTTAGTTCTGTCTCTTTGCCGGAAGGCACTGCTTCTTCCAACCATTTGAGGAATTTGACGAGCGCAACGCCATCCCGCTGCATAGCTGCATGAATACCTGCAATTTCTTGTTCGTTTCGAATAGCCTTTAATAGAGCTACAGGAGATTCACCACGTATAATGTTGCATTTCGGATTAATTGCAGAATATATGGCAAAGTTTGTTTTCTTGGGATCAATAAGGATATTTCTGCCTGTAAAAGTATTCAAGTAAGTTTCTACTTCATCGTAGTTTTTCAACTTGACATGCTGTTCTTTTAAATACTCGTTCACTTCTTTTGTAACCTTTTCCGGTGAGATGAAGTAAATCACGTCATCTTGCGTGATTAACAGATAGCTGACTACTACCGGATTACAATGCACGTCGTTCCCTCTCAAATTGAGAGTCCATGCTATTTCGTCCAGGGCAGATAAGAATAAGGCATACGCTCCTTTCTTTGTTAATTCGGCACGAATAGCGGCAACTTTTTCTTCACAACTTTTGCCGGCATATTCAATATCATAGACGAAGGCCGGAGAATCAGGTATAGAAGGCCGGTCTTTCCAAATCCTTTTCAGCGGATCACCGAATAAGTCAACCTGCAAACTGTATGCTGCAAGTTCTTCTTTCATTTGCTCAACTTGTTGTACGGAGAACATCTTGCCATCGATACTTACCGATTCACCGGGCTTTAACTTCTGGCTGAGATATTTTGTAATACTGGGAGTTTCCGGTAGCATTTCCTTATATAAAGTAATACCGCTACCCTCCAATTCTTTGGCGGCTTGTAGAAAATAACGGGAATCGGTCCATAGTCCGGCTTCGTTCATTAAGACGACAACGGTTCCTGCCGAACCCGTGAAACCGGAAATCCATTCACGTGACATCCAGTGCGGAGCTACGTACTCGCTCAAATGCGGATCGGTGCTGGGGATGATAAACGCTTTAATGTAATTGGGGGGGAATGTCATTCGTAATGCATGCATTCGTTCTTTTATACTCTGTCTCATACCATTTTATATTATTAATAGACATATAACAGATTCAAAGGTAGTAACTTTTTACGGTTAATGAGTTGTTTATGAATAGTTTTTGAGAAATATTTGCCGAAAGTTTTGTGAATAAAGAAAGTATGTGTAATTTTGCCGCTCAATTTAATCGTGAGATTTTTATAAACCATTTAAATTTTAAAAACAAAAAAATGATTGTAGTACCTGTAAAAGAAGGCGAAAACATTGAAAAAGCGCTGAAGAAATTTAAAAGAAAATTTGAAAAGACTGGTATCGTTAAAGAGTTGAGAAGCAGACAACAGTTTGATAAACCGTCTGTAACTAAAAGACTTAAGAAAGAACGTGCAGTTTACGTGCAAAAACTTCAGCAAGTAGAAGATTAATAATTCGTAATTTCCTTTGAATTATTGAATTCTTTTCATACATTCGTTGCAGAATTATAGATGTAGCGATATTATGTTAACAGATTCTTTTCTTGATTATCTCCGGTACGAGCGGAATTATTCTGAGAAAACCGTACTGGCTTACGGCGAGGATATTTCGCAGTTGCGGGAGTTTGCTCAGGAAAGGATGGAGAAGTTTGATCCGGCGGAGGTGAAGCCAGAACTGGTTCGTGAGTGGATTGTTTCACTGATGGATCAGGGGTATACTTCAACTTCGGTAAACCGTAAGCTAAGTTCTCTCCGGTCATTTTATAAATATCTTCTCAGGCAGGGAGAGGTGAGCGTCGATCCGTTGCGTAAAATAACAGGACCAAAAATAAAAAGCCACTTCCCTCTTTCTTGAAAGAGAGTGAAATGAATAAATTGCTGGATGATACAGATTTTGGTGAAGGGTTTAAAGGTTGTCGGGATCGTCTGATTATTGAGATGTTTTATGCTACGGGCATGCGTCTCTCTGAGTTGATCGGTCTGGATGATAAGGATGTGGATTTCTCTGCTTCTCTTCTGAAAGTAACGGGAAAGAGGAATAAGCAGCGTTTGATACCTTTTGGCGATGAGTTGAAAGAGACGATGCTTGAGTATGTTGATGTAAGAAACGAAATGATTTCCGGAAGGTCGGATGCCTTTTTTGTAAGAGAGAATGGTGAACGGCTTTATAAGAATCTGGTCTATAATTTAGTGAAACGGAACCTTTCGAAGGTGGTAACGCTTAAAAAGCGTAGTCCTCACGTGTTGAGACATACTTTTGCCACAACGATGCTGAATAATGATGCGGAGTTGGGTGCGGTGAAAGAGCTTTTGGGTCACAGTAGTCTGGCGACTACGGAGATTTATACGCATACCACTTTTGAAGAACTTAAAAAAGTGTATAAACAAGCTCATCCACGAGCCTAAAAAAGGAGGTAAGTATGGAAATTAGAATTCAATCGATTCACTTTGATGCAACAGAACAATTGCAGGCTTTCATTCAGAAGAAAGTGTCTAAGTTGGAAAAGTATTACGAAGATATAAAGAAAGTAGAGGTGTCATTAAAGGTAGTTAAACCAGAAACTGCGGAGAATAAAGAAGCCGGCATTACGGTGCTGGTTCCGAATAATGATTTTCATGCAAGTAAAATATGCGATACTTTTGAGGAAGCAGTCGACTTGTGTGTGGAAGCATTGGAAAAACAGTTGGTTAAATACAAGGAAAAGCAACGAAATAAATAAAAATATCGCAAATATTTTGCGGGAAAGAAATAAATAACTAAAATTTGCAGCCGTTTCGCTCGCGTTAGGACGTGACGGTTGCATTTTTAGTAAAAACGCCTCTTTAGCTCAGTTGGCCAGAGCACGTGATTTGTAATCTCGGGGTCGTTGGTTCGAATCCGACAAGAGGCTCAAGAAAAAGAAGAACCTAAATAAGTGGAATCGGGAGTTTTATTATCTGTTTCAATGTTTGGGTTTCGTATAAAGGGCAAATACCAGAGTGGCCAAATGGGGCAGACTGTAAATCTGCTGGCTTACGCCTTCGGTGGTTCGAATCCATCTTTGCCCACAAAGAAGACAGAGTGAAAACTTTGGCAAATGCGGAAGTAGCTCAGTTGATAGAGCATTAGCCTTCCAAGCTGAGGGTCGCGGGTTTGAGCCCCGTCTTCCGCTCTCTTTTTTCGCTGTTATAGCTCAGTGGTAGAGCACTTCCTTGGTAAGGAAGAGGTCCCGGGTTCAAATCCCGGTAACAGCTCTGTAAGATGTAAATGCTGATTATTAATCAAATAAATAACAAGTAAAGCTATGGCTAAAGAGAAATTTGAACGTACCAAACCGCACGTAAACATTGGTACAATCGGTCACGTTGACCACGGTAAAACCACTTTGACTGCTGCTATCACTACTGTGTTGGCAAAGAAAGGTCTTTCTGAACTTCGTTCTTTCGATTCTATCGATAATGCTCCTGAAGAAAAAGAAAGAGGTATTACTATCAATACTTCACACGTTGAGTATGAAACTGCTAACCGTCACTACGCACACGTTGACTGTCCGGGTCACGCTGACTACGTAAAGAACATGGTTACTGGTGCTGCTCAGATGGACGGTGCTATCATTGTAGTTGCTGCTACTGATGGTCCGATGCCTCAGACTCGTGAGCACATCCTTTTGGCTCGTCAGGTAAACGTTCCGAAGCTGGTTGTATTCATGAACAAGTGCGATATGGTTGAAGATGCTGAGATGTTGGAACTTGTTGAAATGGAAATGAGAGAATTGCTTTCATTCTATGATTTCGACGGTGACAATACTCCGATCATTCAGGGTTCTGCTCTTGGTGCATTGAACGGCGTAGAAAAATGGGAAGACAAAGTAATGGAACTGATGGAAGCTGTTGATACTTGGATTCCACTGCCTCCGCGCGATGTTGATAAACCTTTCTTGATGCCGGTAGAAGACGTGTTCTCTATCACAGGTCGTGGTACTGTAGCTACAGGTCGTATCGAAACTGGTGTTATCCATGTAGGTGATGAAATCGAAATCCTCGGTTTGGGTGAAGATAAGAAATCAGTTGTAACAGGTGTTGAAATGTTCCGCAAACTTCTGGATCAGGGTGAAGCTGGTGACAACGTAGGTCTGTTGCTTCGTGGTGTTGACAAGAACGAAATCAAACGTGGTATGGTTCTTTGTAAACCGGGTCAGATTAAACCTCACTCTAAATTCAAAGCAGAGGTTTATATCCTGAAGAAAGAAGAAGGTGGTCGTCACACTCCATTCCATAACAAATATCGTCCTCAGTTCTATCTGCGTACTATGGACTGTACAGGTGAAATCACTCTTCCGGAAGGAACTGAAATGGTAATGCCGGGTGATAACGTAACTATCACTGTAGAGTTGATCTATCCGGTTGCACTGAACATCGGTCTTCGTTTCGCTATCCGCGAAGGTGGACGTACAGTAGGTGCTGGTCAGATTACTGAAATTAATCGACTAAAACCAAATATTAATCAGTTCCCGGTAGTAATATCGGGAACTGATTATGTACAAACGGGAGTAGCTCAGTTGGTAGAGCACCGGTCTCCAAAACCGGGTGTCGGGAGTTCGAGCCTCTCCTCCCGTGCTAATATTTATGAAATGAAAAAAGTAGTAGCTTATATTAAAGAATCTTACGACGAACTTGTTCATAAAGTATCGTGGCCTACGTATTCCGAACTTGCTAACAGTGCAGTAGTTGTTTTATATGCTTCCCTGCTTATCGCATTGGTAGTGTTCGCGATGGACTTCTGTTTCCAGAATTTTATGGAAAAAATAATTTATCCACATTAAAAAGAGAGGAATTACGATGTCTGAGATTGAAAAGAAATGGTACGTTTTGCGTGCTATTAGCGGAAAAGAAGCTAAGGTGAAAGAGTATCTTGAAGCTGATATTAAAAACAGCGACCTTGGCGAATATGTGTCTCAGGTATTGATTCCTACCGAAAAGGTATATCAGGTTCGCAATGGTAAGAAAATTAGTGAAAGAAAGAAGTTATCTTCCTGGTTACG
>ENA-OQJF01000114-OQJF01000114.1-human-gut-metagenome-genome-assembly--contig:-NODE-114-length-20954-cov-2.695491_pt1 | contig 20954 bp, 16 predicted proteins | sample MGYA00242595_ERZ504761 | MGnify/ENA primary metagenome ERZ504761 (study PRJEB26092, sample SAMD00036367) | human gut metagenome | host: Homo sapiens | study: EMG produced TPA metagenomics assembly of...
TCTACTCGTAAGATAGAAGAGGCTTTAATTCCATTTGAAGAAAAGATGGATAGTATAGTACTACCGCATTTACTATTTATGCTAGTCAATATCAAGATACAGCTTTTCTGATTTATCCCTTTAACGATACTATTTATGAGGTAAGTTCTAAAGGAGCTCAACCTTTTTATACGATTGATTTTACTCAACGGAATCTTCCTGATGATATAGAGCCGATAAATAATAGCTTTCGTCTGGCTGTTGCAAAAGGAAATTTTGCGAAAGGGTTGAGTTATATGCAGATGTCTGGGAATTACATATTAGGACGTTATGCAGATAAGGGATACTTTCGCTATCTCTCTGTTGACCGGAGTACGCTTAAGTCTACAGTAGGCAACAGTTTTGTTGTGAGGGATTTAGGATATCTTCCTGTTACTTCTTTCTATACCATCGGTGATGCTTTGGTCTCTGTGTACTCTGCAAGCGCACTGATGCAGATGCTTGATGTTATATTGTCTCCGGATTCTCCTATAAAAGAAAAATATAGAACTAAATTTGAGTCTTTGAAACAGATAACTAATTGCGAAGGTAATCCTGTATTATTGAAATTTCAATTTGAGAGTGCTGAATAGAAAAAAAAGTACCTTGTAATTGTTTTATTGTTCTTGGTGGCTAATACTTGCTATATTTATCATCAGCATGTAGGCTTAAAGAAAGTGCATTCGTTTCTTTCTGAACTGAGACAAGATACAGGAGAACGGTTGGGCATATTAGAAATGCAAAAAGAGGATAGAATGTATGAAATACAGTTCAATGGTCAATTAATTGATAAAGAACTGACTGTTATTGATACTGATGGCAAACAGAAAAAATAGGTGATTTAATAATAGACAATCCCAAATTAGTATTTAGGTTTTCCGAACTTAATTGTGATAAATGTATTGATGCTCAAATACGTAATTTGAATGAGTATGTTGATTCAATAGAACTTCAAAATATTATTTTATTAACAGATTTCCAAAGTCTTGAATATATGCGTAGCTTTCAGAAATCAAATAAAGTGAAATTTGCTATTTATAACATGGAGGCGGAGATCGATTCTGTTTTGGTGAATATTGATTTACCTTATTTTTTTGTTTTTGACTCCTCAAGAAGAACGGATTCAATGTATATTCCTCATAAAGAAATACCTTTTTTGACAGAGGTATACTTATCTTCTGTCAAGAGGAAGTTTTTTACTGATTTGGAATAATAAAAAGAGCAGAAAGGGAATCACTCTCTTTCTGCTCCTTGATACACAACTAAAAATCTGCACTAAAATGATTTATAGAAATCGACAATGCATGTGGCCTATTGTCTAAAGTCTTTCAGTTCTTCCTGTAAACGCTGGCGGGTGAAAAAGATACGGCTCTTTACTGTCCCGAGCGGCAAGTCCAGTTTCTCAGCTATTTCACGGTATTTGAATCCGGAAACGTGCATAGAGAAAGGCACTTTATATTCTTTGGGTAATGAATTGACGATGCGGTGCATCTCTTTTAAGTCGTAACGACTTTCGGTACTGTCGAGTCCTGATTCTTGCGGAAGGCTCAGATGATAAAGATTATCGGTCTGATCTACAAAAGTCTGATCGCGTACTACTTTGCGATAATTATTGATGAAGATGTTGCGCATGATGGTGTACATCCATCCTTTAAAGTTAGTGTCGGGAGTATATTTATCTTCGTTATCTAACGCTTTAAGAGAGGTTTCCTGCAACAAATCGTTTGCTTCTTCACGGTCGGTTGTTAGTTTGTATGCAAAGCGAAGTAGCTCTTCCTGAACTCCAATTAAATCTTTTCTGAAGCTTAAACTTTTCATAACGTTGCTTTTTAAATTGTGAATATTCGTTGTTTTTCGATGATGCAAGTTTACGGCATTTTTTAGACAGTGACGGGGGAAAATTAAGCTTTAAACAGGGTAAAAACTGTCAAATGATAGATTTTGGGTGTATTTTGATAGTTTTTGGGTGTTTTTGGGACGCTGGGTTTTCTATCTTTGCGTCGGTTTAAATATGAATGGGTGTGAAGAGAAATACTAGACATAGGATTTGGCTTGCATGGATGTTACTGATGACATTTATGCCCTTGTCTGTCGTGAAGGTTTTTCATAATCATTCCGAAGAAACTTCGATAACCTGTACAGACGCACATTCCGGAAAGTCCCATCACACATGTGAGACTTGTCCCATCTGTCAGTTTATGCTTTCCCCATTTATTGAAACCCCTTCTACTCTTCTGACTTATACGCCCCTTTACGTAAAATGGGAGAGTGGAACTTTTCAGGATAAAAAGCTTTCTATCGCTTTCTATCCGCATTATCTTCGCGGACCTCCTCCTGTTTTTTATCATATCGTTTAAATTGCGAAGGCAGACTGGATTTAATTTACCGTTTGTCTTCTTACTCTGTTTTATTTAACTAAGACGATTTAAGTATGCGTATCGGATTTTTTTCGGGTATGCTGGGAGGGTTATGTTTAATCTCTACCTTGCATGCTCAAGAGCCCGATTCACTGAAAGCCGTGTCCTTATCTGAAGTGGTGGTGACGGAGAGTTATCAGCATCTGAAGAATAAGAACTCCACATGGCGTATGGAGGTGGTAGGGAAAGAGTTTCTGCGTGAACACTTCACAGGGAACTTGATACAAACTCTTGGAACACTTCCGGGAGTACATTCCATGGATATCGGTTCGGGCTTTTCTAAACCTATGATTCGCGGAATGGGATTCAACCGGATTTCGGTTGTAGAAAATGGGATTAAGCAGGAGGGACAACAATGGGGAGCCGATCATGGACTCGAGCTGGATGCATTTAATGCCGGTCAGGTAAGTATTCGCAAAGGTCCTGCTTCCTTATTGTATGGTAGTGATGCAATGGGAGGGGCTATTGAACTTGTTCCATTACCATTGCCTGCGGGTAACCGGTTATTCGGTGAAGCGAGCTTGTTGGGGAAATCCGTCAACGGTACATTGGGAGGTTCACTGATGCTTGGGATCAAAAAAGATGCCTGGTATACCTGGGCAAGGTATTCGGAACAACACTTTGGGGATTATCGTATTCCGACGGATACTATTGTCTACCTCACCCAACGTATGCCTGTTTATCACCGAAGGCTTAAAAATACAGCCGGTTTTGAGAGAGATGTCAGTTGGGCTGCCGGATTTAGAAAAGAACGGTATGTCTCTTCTTATTGGGTGAGTAATGTTTTTCAGAAAACAGGGTTCTTTCCCGGTGCACATGGCATTCCCGATGTGTCGCGTTTGCAGGATGACGGGGACAGCCGTAACATAGAACTTCCGTACAGCCAGGTGAATCACTTGAAAGTTTCTACCCGGCAGAGCCTTTTGTACGATAAATGGGCGCTGACGTGGGATATTGGCTTTCAGAAGAATCATCGCGAGGAGTGGAGCCGGTTTCATACTCATTATGATGCTCAGCCTGTACCGGACAAAGATCCGGATAAGGAACTGGCTTTTACGTTGAACACTTATAGTTCTGCTGTTAAGCTGAAGTTGTTTGCTTCTGCCGTATGGCAACACACGGCAGGATGGGATGTACAATATCAGAGGAATACGATTGCCGGTTATTCATTTCTTTTGCCTGCTTACCGGAGATTCACCACAGGGGTTTTCTGGATGACCACTTATCGTCCGGGACCCACTCTGTCCTTCAGTGGAGGACTTCGCTATGATTACGGAAAGATAGATGCATCCGCTTATACCGACCCTTACTTGGCAATATATCTGCGGGAGCAGGGTTATGGTGATGAATTTATCCGAAAGTATGAATGGCGTAGTTACCCTGTTCGTCGCCATTTTGGCGATTATTCCGGTTCACTGGGGTTGGTATGGAGTCCTTCCGGAGGTCATCTTCTTCAGGTAAATGTCGGCCATAGCTTCCGGTTGCCGGGAGCCAATGAATTGGCATCGAACGGAGTTCATCACGGCACTTTCCGGCATGAACAGGGAGATGCAGCGCTTGCTTCCGAACGCGGTTGGCAGTTTGATGTTTCATATACCTATGAAAATGGGCCGTTGTCGGTAAGTTTGTCACCATTTGTCAGCTGGTTCAGTAATTATATTTTTCTTCGGCCTACCGGAGAATGGTCGATACTGCCCCATGCCGGACAGATTTACCGGTACACCGGTGCGGAAGCCCTGTTTGCGGGCGGTGAGGCTGCAGTGGGCATTGACTTCCTCCGACACTTTAGCTATCGTGTCAGTGGAGAATATGTCTATACTTATAATTGCGATGAACATATTCCTCTAAGTTTCTCGCCTCCTGCTTCACTCCGCAATACACTGACGTGGCGATATAAAGAGTTCAGCATTTATGGTGAGGTACAGCATATTGCCGCACAACACCGGGTGGCACGAAATGAAGATCCCACTCCCGGAGCGCAGCTGTTGAATGCCGGAGTATCTGCCAACCTCCGGATAGGGGGTATATGGGCCGAGGTGACTTTATCAGCCCGGAATTTATCCGGTGCCAAATACTTTAATCATCTTAGTTTTACCGGAAAGTAGAAATCCCCGAACCGGGACGGAACTTTCAGATTTTAATTAAAGTACCATTTAAAAGTTTATTAAAATAGAAAACAAAAATTATTTGTCAATAATCAGTATCTTATTTTTTTCTTTTTCTGTTCGTGTCATGCTCTAAAGAAGACGAAGGTGATACGATAAACCCGTCATTGATCTGCTGGAACCTGAAGAAGGCGCTATATTAAGAATCGGAAGTTCTCATGGAGTACATTTTGAGATGAATCTTCACGATAATGAAGCGATTGCTTCCTATAAGATTAATATTCACAACAACTTTGACGGTCATTCGCATACCAGGGCATCGGAAGCAGGAATAACCAAGCCTTTTACATTTGAAAGGACCTATACGGATAAGGCCGGACAGAAAGATGCATACGTACATAACCATGATATTAAAATACCGGCTGACGCCACTCCGGGAAACTATCACCTGATGGTTTACTGTTTAGATCAGTCGGGCAATGAAACTTATGTAGTACGTAATATTGTGTTAAGCGTGGAAGGAGGTGAAGAGGGAGAACATCACCATGATGAACATCACCATGATTAAATAGAATACCTGAGCCTGAATATGAGTGGGGCCATACCGACGGATGAGGAGTTAGAAAATCCCGTCCCCAGGTATGGTCTTCTTTTGTGTGTCGTTCTTTATTGCTTGATAATTAGCCTTCTCACCTCTCTTTTTTCATCCTCTTTTTCTGATAAACGACCTCTTTTACCCTTTTTTGATGGGACAAAATCTGTATTTTCTACCGATTTATTGCGATTAATAAAAAAGAACAGTTAATTTTGCGCAATCATTTCATCTAAAAAGAATGGCTGACGACTCTTTATTTTTAATAGATATTGATAAGATACTTCAGACGAAAGCTCCGAAGCACTACAAGTACATACCAAAGTTTGTCGTCTCCTATCTGAAGAGAATTGTACATCAGGAAGAATTAAATGTTTTTCTGCGCGATTCGAAAGATAAAGTGGGAGTCGATTTTCTGGGGGCTTGTCTTGAGTTTCTGGATGCAAAGTTGGAGGTGAAAGGTCTGGAAAATATTCCGAAAGACGGTTTATATACGTTCGTGTCCAATCATCCGCTGGGAGGACAGGACGGTGTTTCTCTCGGATATATTTTGGGACGTCATTTCGATGGGAAGGTGAAGTATCTGGTGAATGATTTGCTGATGAACCTTCATGGCTTGGCACCGTTGTGCATTCCTATTAATAAAACAGGCAAACAGGCAAAAGATTTTCCTAAGATGGTAGAAGCCGGATTCAAGTCGGACGATCAACTGATAATGTTTCCCGCTGGACTTTGTTCCCGGCGGCAGAACGGAGTGATTCGCGATCTTGACTGGAAGAAAACATTTATCGTAAAAAGTGTTCAGTTTCAGCGCGATGTGATTCCTGTCCATTTTGAAGGGCGTAACTCTGATTTCTTTTATAATTTGGCTAATTTATGCAAGGCACTGGGGATTAAGTTTAATATTGCTATGCTTTACCTGGCGGACGAGATGCTGAAAAATCGCCATAAAACATTCACCGTCACTTTCGGAAAACCCATTCCGTGGCAAACATTCGATAAGTCGAAAACTCCGGCAGAGTGGGCACAATATGTGAAAGATAATCGTGTATAAACTGTAACAGATTAAGGAACAACTACTAACAAAGTATATGGAAGAAGTTATTGAACCGGTAAAGCAAGGAGCTGATTATAGCTGAGTTGACTGAAGACAAGCGGTTGCGTATGACCAATAAGAGTAATAATCAGATATACATTATTACTTATCAGGACTCTCCTAATATTATGCGGGAGATCGGGCGTCTGCGTGAGATTGCCTTTCGGGCTGCAGGAGGTGGTACGGGGCTGTCAATGGATATCGATGAGTATGATACGATGGAGAATCCGTATAAACAATTGATTGTATGGAATCCTGAGGCAGAAGAAATTTTAGGAGGCTATCGGTATATTCTGGGGACGGATGTGCGTTTTGACGAGCATGGTGCTCCGGTTCTTGCTACTTCGCACATGTTCAATTTTTCGGATAGATTTGTGAAGGAATTCCTGCCTACCACTATTGAACTCGGGCGTTCGTTCGTTACATTGGAATATCAGTCAACCCGTGCCGGGAGCAAGGGGCTATTTGCTTTGGATAATCTGTGGGACGGATTGGGGGCATTGACGGTTGTGATGCCAAATGTAAAATATTTCTTTGGTAAAGTAACGATGTATCCCAGTTATCACCGTCAGGGAAGAGACATGATCCTTTACTTCCTGAAGAAACATTTTGGAGATAAAGACGGACTTATCACTCCGATGAAACCGCTGGAAATGGAGACGGATGAGGCTGAACTGGCAAGGATTTTCTGCAAAGATTCATTTAAGGATGACTACCGGATACTTAACGGTGAGATCCGTAAACTCGGTTTTAATATTCCACCGTTAGTGAATGCTTATATGAGTCTCAGTCCGACCATGCGTATGTTTGGTACGGCTATCAATTACGGTTTTGGAGATGTAGAAGAGACCGGTATCCTGATTGCCGTTGACGAAATCCTTGAAGAGAAACGGATGCGTCATATCGAATCGTTCGTGAAAAACGATCCGGAAGATTGCCAGATAACTTCCGGGGTGAATAAGGTTTTCACACCGAAAGTCGTTACACCGCAGGAAGACTGTTCCCGTTGATTTTGCGATAAAGATCCAGGGCAAAGACATCGGTCATGCCCGAAATATAATCGAGCACCGCCTGTACTCTCTCGTAGAGTGCAGGCGCTTTTATATTATATTGTCCCGATACGCGGTTAATGAGCAGCTGTGAGTAAGCCTTCTCCGGCGAAGTGACGGCATCGATCATCAATTCAAGGAGTGTATTGATAACCCTGAACCCCGCCAGCTCAATGTCCAATACATCCCGTGAACGGTAAATCTTGCTGAAAGATACCTCCGAACAATGCTTGTATGCTTTTCCCGGACGTTCTGATATATGCTTGATCAGAGCCCCTTCAAAGGTTCCTGAAAGTATTTCGGTTTCGTTATTTAAAAATACCTGAGTGCACTCCTTTATCAACAACCCGATAACTGATGAGCGGAGGTAAGCGATCTGTTCGTTCGTGTCTTTGACAATATCGAACGTTTTCGGATATGTGTCTGGCGTTCATCTGCGAAATAAGCTAACAACAGTTCTTTGGTTTCTTCTGTAGTGAGGATTTTCAATTTATGGGCATCCTCGATATCCATCATCTGGTAACAGATGTCATCGGCAGCTTCTACCAGATAGACCAACGGGTGGCGTGCGTATTTTAAAGGGCGGTCGCTGAGCTGAATAAGACCCAGTTCCGTTGCGATACGGCGAAATCCCTCTTCTTCGGTGGTGAAGAATCCGAATTTGGACTTATTTCCTGCGAGGCTTGATGAAAAAGGATATTTTACGATAGAGGCCAAGGTTGAATAAGTCAGGACAAATCCACCTTTCCGACGTCCTTCGAATTGGTGTGTCAACAATCGGAATGCATTTGCGTTCCCCTCAAAATGTGTCAAATCATTCCATTCCATCGGTGAGAGCTTCTCTTGGAGCTGAGCTCCTTTTCCTTCTGAAAAGAAGGTAGAAATGGCCTTTTCACCGGAGTGACCGAAAGGAGGGTTACCCAGGTCGTGCGCCAGACAGGCGGCAGAGACAATGGAACCGATTTCGGGTAGGAAGGAGTCTTGCAGTTCGGGCTGTCGGGCGAGGATCGCTTTCGATACATCGTTGCCTAACGAACGTCCTACACAAGATACTTCAAGGCTATGTGTCAGTCGGTTGTGAACAAAAATACTGCCCGGAAGAGGAAAAACCTGGGTTTTGTTCTGAAGCCTTCTGAAAGGGGCGGAGAAGACAAGACGGTCATAGTCCCGCTGAAACTCCGAACGGTTTTCCTGACGCTCTTCGTGAAACTCTTCCATGCCGAAACGCTTAGCTGAAATCAATCTTTTCCAGTCCATCATGATCTTTTACAATTTGGTATTTGCACATTATTTAACTGCAAAAGTATGAATTTTAGGCTCAAATTGCGTATTTTCGCCCGTTAAAATAGTAAACAGACTGAATATGAACATACAAGTAATCAATAAATCGAAGCACCCGCTTCCCGCATACGCGACCGAACTTTCTGCAGGAATGGATATCCGCGCTAATATTTCCGAACCTATCTCTTTGGCTCCCATGCAACGATGCCTGGTTCCTACAGGACTATTCATAGCTCTGCCACAGGGATTTGAGGCGCAAATTCGTCCTCGGAGCGGACTGGCTTTGAAGAAAGGGATTACTGTGCTGAATTCTCCCGGTACCATCGATGCAGATTACCGTGGTGAGATTTGCATCATCCTGGTAAATCTTTCGGCTGAGACGTTTGTCATAGAAGATGGGGAGCGTATTGCACAGATGGTCATTGCGCGCCACGAACAAGCTGTATGGAAAGAAGTTGAGGTACTGGACGAAACGGAACGCGGCGCGGGTGGTTTCGGACATACCGGAAGAGGATAGATGTTCGGTCGAATCAATAATTGTAGTAAAATGAAAATAAATAAATTGCTTTTCGGAATGCTGCTGCTTCTGTTGGCTTCCTGCGGTTCATCCCGCAAGGTGGAGAAACAATCGGAGCAAGTTGCCGTTCAGGAAATAAATCTCACTCCGGAGCAGCAACGTAAATATGACTATTTCTTTCTTGAAGCATCGCGCCTGAAAGTGAAAAAGGAGTATACGGCTGCTTTCGACCTGTTGCAGCATTGCCTGGCCATCAATCCGACCGGTTCGGCAGCTCTATACGAGATTGCCCAGTATTATCTTTTCCTTAAACAAGTGCCGCAAGGACAAGAGGCATTGGAGAAAGCAGTCGCTTATGCCCCTGATAATTATTGGTATAGTCAGGCATTGGCCGGTCTGTACCAACAGCAGGATCAGAAAGAAAAAGCGATAGGAATACTCGAAAAGATGGCAACGCGTTTTCCCGCTAAACAAGATCCGTTGTTCAACCTGCTCGATTTATATAATCAGAAGGAAGACTATGGTAAAGTTATTTCTACCCTGAACCGTATAGAGGAAAAAACGGGAAAGAATGAGCAGATCACCATGGAGAAGTTTCGTATCTATCTGCAAATGAAGGACGACAAAAAGGCTTTTGAAGAAATAGAGAGCCTGGTCAATGAGTATCCGATGGACTACCGCTATCAGGTGATTCTGGGAGATGTCTATATGCAGAATGGCAAGAAGCAGGAAGCTTATGATACTTATAAGAAAGTACTTGCCGCAGAACCGGACAATCCGATGGCATTGTTTTCATTGGCTTCGTATTACGAGCAGACCGGACAGAAAGAACTGTTTGAACAACAAATGGATACTTTGCTACTGAACCGGAAAGTTCCTTCGGATACAAAGGTGAATGTGATGAGGCAGTTTATCGTCCAGAGCGAACAGGAGGGAAAAGACAGTACACAGGTTATCGGACTCTTTGACCGGATGATGCAGATGGATATGGATGATGTGCAAATTCCGATGCTTTATGCACAGTATCTGCTATCCAAAGGAATGGAGGCACAGTCTATTCCGGTATTGGAGCAAGTAGTACAGATAGATCCTACCAATAAAGCAGCACGCATGACTTTATTAGGTTCCGCCATCCGGAAGAATGATTATGAGCAGGTGATTAAGATCTGTGAGCCGGGGATTGAGGCAACTCCGGATGCTTTGGAGTTTTATTTTTATCTGGTTATTGCATATAATCAGGCCGAACATTGGGACGATGTACTGGAAGTCAGCCGGAAAGCACTAGAACATGTCACTCCGGAGAGTGACAAGCAAATGGTCTCCGATTTCTATACAATTATAGGTGATGTATATCATACCAAGAAGTTTGATGAAGGAGGCATATGCAGCGTATGATTCAGCTTTGGTTACAACCCGTCCAATATAGGTGCACTAAATAATTATGCTTATTATTTATCGGTAGAGCGCAGAGATCTCGATAAGGCAGAGGAGATGAGCTATAAACCGTAAAAGCCGCACCGAACAATGCTACTTATCTGGATACTTATGCTTGGATTCTTTTTGAGAAGGGAAACTATGCTGAGGCCCGTATCTATATTGACGATGCCATCAAGAATACCAAACCGGAAGAAGAGAGCAGCGTGGTGTTTGAACATTGCGGGGATATCTATTTTATGACCGGTGACGTAGAAGGTGCTTTGAAATATTGGAAGAAAGCACTGGAACTGGGCACTGAATCGAAAACACTTAAACAGAAAATAGAAAAAAAGAAATACATTGCAGAATGAAAGGAAGTAAGTTGAAACAAACTGTCATTAAACAGTCGTACCTGCTGCCTTTGCTACTTATGGTAGTTCTGCTTGCAGGTTGTAAAACATCAAAGGTGGTCAAGACTACACCGGTAGAACCGGCTTATCTGTCATCTAAACTGCAACTGACAGTGCCCAACAAAAACGGCAGTATGACCGTAAGCGGCAGCATGAAGATGAAAAGCGGTGAACGGATCCAGTTATCTGTCCTGATGCCGGTATTCCGCTCGGAAGTAATGCGTATGGAAGTTACCCCGGATGAGGTGTTACTGATTGACCGTATGAATAAACGTTATGTGCGGGCAACCCGTGATGAGCTAAAGGGAATACTGCCCGAGAATGCTGATTTTGACCGGTTGGAGAAACTTTTGTTCAAAGCTTCACTTCCGGGTGAGAAAAAGGAGCTCACAGGACGTGAATTGGGAATTCCATCTCTGGAAAAGGCAAAGGTGAGACTATCTGATTTCTCGACTGCCGAATTCGAATTAATACCTACTGAGGTATCGTCCAGATACACTCAAGTAGCATTGGAGGATCTGCTAAAAATGCTGATGAAACTATGAACCGCTTTCTTTTGATTCTGATAAGCTGTCTCTGTCTGACAACTACGATTTCAGCTCAGTCCAATAAACTGATCAAAGAGCTGGAAAGTAAACGTGGTGCCCTGCAACAACAGATTGCGGAGACTGAGTCATTGCTGAAGAACACAAAGAAAGATGTGGGTAGCCAGTTGAACGGACTTGCTGCCCTTACCGGACAAATAGAGGAGAGAAAGCGCTATATCATTGCCATAAACAATGATGTGGAGGCTGTAGGCCGAGAGATTGCCGGATTAGAGCGGCAGCTCAGGGGACTCCAGCGGGATCTGAAGGATAAGAAGAAGAAGTATGAATCTTCCGTACAGTATTTGTATAAGAATAAGTCGGTTGAGGAGAAGTTGATGTTTATCTTTTCTGCCAAAAGTCTCGGGCAGACCTATCGTCGCCTTCGTTATGTGAGGGAGTATGCCACTTATCAGCGTTTGCAGGGGGAGGAGATCCTGAAGAAGCAAGAACAGGTGAATCGTAAAAAGAAAGAGCTTCAGCAGGTGAAGGTTGCTAAAGAAAATCTGTTGCGCGAACGGGAAGGTGAAAAGGCTAAACTGGAAGCACAGGAAAAAGAAAAACGTGAGATCGTTGCCGGTTTGCAAAAGAAACAGAAAGGACTGCAAAGTGAGATTAGTAAGAAACGGCGTGAGGCCAACCAACTAAATGCAAAAATTGATAAGCTGATTGCCGAAGAGATAGAACGTGCACGTAAACGTGCTGAAGAGGAAGCTCGCCGGGAAGCGGCGGCACGTCGGAAAGCAGCTGCCAAAGAAAGTAAATCGTCTTCGACGGGAGGCGGTACGGTTCCAGCAAAGAAGAAAGCAGAACCTTTGGAACGTTTCACCATGAGCAAGGCCGACCGTGAACTCTCGGGTAATTTTGTAAGTAACAGAGGTAAATTGCCGATGCCTATTACGGGACCCTACATTATTACCAGCCACTACGGACAATATGCTGTGGAAGGATTACGTAACGTAAAACTTGATAATAAAGGAATTGATATACAAGGGAAACCGGGTGCACAGGCCCGTGCTATTTTTGATGGAAAAGTGGCTGCCGTGTTCCAATTGAACGGACTTTTCAATGTACTGATACGCCATGGTGATTATATCTCGGTATATTGTAATCTTTCATCCGCTTCCGTGAAATCAGGTGATACGGTAACGACCCGGCAGGCTATCGGTCCGATTTTCTCGGATGGTAGTGACAATGGACGGACTGTTCTTCATTTCCAGTTGCGCAGGGAGAGGGACAAACTGAATCCGGAGCCATGGCTGAACCGATAAATGCTTTCAGACAGATTATGCACATACATAACAACAAGTCGTTTTTTTAATCTTAAATGAATACAACACATGCGAATCATCACTCTACTAATTACCTTATTTGCTTTTGGGATAACACCGTTACAGGCATTCTCCTATTTTTCTTTTAAGAAGTATCAGGTAGAAGACGGATTATCACATAACACAGTCTGGTGCGCCATGCAAGATAGCTATGGCTTTATATGGCTGGGAACGAGCGACGGTTTAAATTGCTATAACGGACGTGGTAACAAGGTTTACAGAAATGTCCTGAATGATAAGTTTTCGCTAGAGAACAACTTTGTGCAGGCACTTTTTGAGGAAGAGAACCACAATATATGGGTCGGAACCAACTGGGGACTTTATATCTACGACCGTGAATACGATCGTTTCACTTATTTTGATAAGAAGACCCGCTATGGCGTTTTTATCAGTAGTGAGATAAAGAAAATAATAAAGTCCGAAAGCGGTTTGATCTGGATTGCCACTTTGGGACAAGGATTATTTGTTTATAATCCTCAAACGGATGTGTTGACACAGAATAGTCTTCAGACCTCTTTCGTATGGGACGTTTGTGAGAATAACTCTGGACATATCTATGCCTCTTCTTTACAGGAAGGTTTGCTTTGCTTCGATGAAAACGGTAAATTCCTGCAATCCTATCCTCTTTTGTCTGCCGGCAATAATCCCGATAATTATCGCATCAACTGTTTGCTCGATATCCGGAGTGATATCTGGTTCGGTGCGGGGAGCAACTTGTTGTACTGTCTGAACGAGCGTACCGGCAACCTGGACTGCTATAATGCATCCCATCTGAATTTCGGTGCGATCCGTTGTCTGCTGAACTACTCGGAAACAGAGCTTCTGGTGGGTACCGACAATGGGCTCTACCTTTTTGACTTACATGATAAAAACTTCTCACGAATCGATAATCCGTCAGATCCCAGAAGCTTGAGCGACCAGTCTATCAATGCAATGATGCGCGATGCAGAAGGTGGAATCTGGGTGTTGACTAATTTGGGAGGAGTGAATTATCTGGCTAAACCGACTAAAAGATTCGATTATTATCCTCCTGTTTATCGGGATGGAGGTGTGGCTGCCGGAAAAGTAGTAGGTCCTTTTTGCGAAAATAGCTGCCGGGGAGTATCTGGGTGGGTACTCGTGATGGGTTGTGTTTCTTCGATGTCTCCACTCATCAACTGACCGCTTATCCGATAGGCGGAGGCGTGGATAAGAAGTACGACATACGTTCTTTGTTGTTGGATGGCGAGCGTTTGTGGATTGGTACTTATGCCGAAGGGTTGAAGGTACTCGACCTCCGGACCGGCCATGTGAAATCGTACAATCATCTGCAGGATACTCCGAACACAATTTGCAGTGACGATGTCCTGGCAGTATATAAAGATCGAAGCGGGGATATTTTTGTAGGAACCAGTTGGGGACTGTGTCGCTACAATCCCCGGGAAGACAATTTCTCGACAATTACCACAGTAGGGTCAATGGTCTCTGTGGTTGATATTCTGGAAGACATGTACGACAATCTTTGGATTGGTACATCTAACAGCGGTGTGTTTCGTTTTAATACCCGGAACGGGCATTGGAAACATTTCCAGCATGAAAGGAATGATTCGACTACCATCACTAATAATTCCGTAATTACATTATTTGAAGATCTGAAAGGTACCATGTGGGTTGGTACCAATGGAGGCGGACTTTGTTCGTTCGATCCGAAGACCGAAACATTTATTGATTTCGATCCGGATAATACAATATTGCCCAACCGGGTCATCTACTCCATTGAACAAGACAAGACCGGTGACTTCTGGATATCCAGTAATGCCGGGTTGATAACGATCAATCCGATCACAAAGCAGCATTTCCGCCAATTTACGGTGAATGACGGACTGCAAGGCAATCAGTTTACAGCCCAATCTTCATTGAAAACAGCAAGTGGTAAACTCTATTTCGGCGGAATCAGTGGCTTCAATTCTTTTGTCCCCGATCAATTCATGGATAATCAGTACATCCCTTCCGTATATATTACCGAAATACGCCTGCCTTATACGACGGATGAACGGCTGGTGCAGGATATTCTTCATCTGGAAGGTCCCCTCTATCGTGCGGAAACCATAACGTTACCTTACGAACATAATACTTTCTCTGTGAGCTTTGTAGCCTTGAGTTACGAAGATCCTTTGAAAAACCGTTATTCTTACCGCCTGAAAGGAGTAGATAAAGAGTGGGTTATTAACTCCGAACAGAATACGGCTTCTTATACCAATTTGCCTCCGGGCAAGTATGAGTTTGAGGTACGGGGTTCGAACAACGATCATAAATGGAATGACCAGACTACTTCCTTGCTGATTGTAGTCACGCCTCCATGGTGGCTGACTACATGGGCATATTGTGTCTATACACTTCTCCTCCTCGGTCTTGCCTATTATGCAGGCTGGCATTGGAACCGGCATGTGAAGAAGAAATACAAACGTCGTATGGAAGAGTACCAGACTACGAAAGAAAAAGAGGTCTACAAGTCGAAGATCAGTTTCTTTATTAATCTGGTGCATGAAATCCGTACTCCACTGAGTCTGATTCGGCTTCCTCTTGAGAAACTATTGGAAGATAAACGAGAAGGGCGGGATGCCAAGTACTTATCGGTAATCGACCGGAATGTCAATTACCTTTTGGGGATTACCAACCAGTTGCTCGACTTTCAAAAAATGGAAAATAGGTGGGTGCAGTTGAGTCTGAGAAGTGTGATATCAACAATTGGTAGTGATGTTCACAGCCAGTTTACGAGTCCCGCCGAACTGAAAGGTATCTCAGTGATGCTCGATCTGCCGGAAGGCGAGATCTTTGCTTCGGTCGATCGTGAAAAGGTCTGCAAAATTATCGTCAACCTGATAGGTAATGCAGTAAAATATGCCCAAAGCCGTATCGATATCAAATTAGTCTCTTCCGATGAAGGCTTCCGGGTTTCGGTGAGTGATGACGGTCCGGGTATTCCGGATGTTAGAAAGCGGAAAGTATTTGAGGCGTTCTACCAGGTGAAAGACGGAAAATCGGGAGCAGTAGGTACAGGTATCGGTTTGGCTTTCTCCAAATCACTGGCTGAAGCACACCATGGTACGTTGAGCCTTGAAGATAGTGTATATGGTGGATCCTCTTTTGTCCTCACTTTGCCTTGGGGTGAAGAGGCTGTATCCGAAGAACCGGAAATAGTGATACCGGATGGTCGGGAAGCGGCTGACGAAGAACAGGGTACCGAGTTATCGGGCAGTAAATTTACCATTCTGTTGGTGGAAGATAATGTCGACTTGCTGAATCTGACCCGGGAATCTCTGAGTACCTGGTTTAAAGTCTTGAAAGCTCAGAATGGCCGGCAGGCACTTGAGGTACTTGCCAACGAGACAGTGGATGTGATTGTCAGTGATGTGATGATGCCGGAGATGAACGGTCTGGAGTTAACGGCAAAAGTTAAGTCGGACATTGAATACTCCCATATACCTGTCATCCTGTTAACTGCAAAAACGACACTGGAAGCCAAGGTGGAAGGCTTCGAGTGTGGTGCCGACGTATATATTGAAAAACCGTTCTCTATCCGTCAGTTACGCAAGCAGATTGAGAATTTGCTGAAGCTGCGCCAAGCCTTCCATAAAATGATGTCTGAATTATCAGGTGGCAATGGGGCTGCCCCTATCAGCCCGGTAGAATATTCTGTGTCTCAGAAAGATTGTGAATTGATGGCTAAGGTTCGGGCAGCGGTCGAGGCACAGCTTTCGGACGAGAACTTCTCCGTCGATACACTGGCAGAGTCACTCAATATGAGCCGTTCCAATTTCTATCGTAAGATAAAGGCCTTGGCCGGTATGCCGCCCAATGATTACCTGAAGACTATCCGTTTGAATAAAGCTGCCGAGCTGCTGAAAAGCGGAGTGCGCATAACCGAAGTGTGTGAGAAAATCGGCTTCAGTTCTTCGTCCTATTTTGCCAAATGCTTTAAGATTCAGTTTGGAGTATTGCCGAAAGATTATCATTGATACAAGTGCGGACTCCGCATTATCCCAAGATATATGATGCACCCAGGGGATAGATGACTGTCATCGCTTAAACAATCAGTACCCTCTTTACTCTCCTTTCAGTTGATGGAAAAAGAGTAAAGAGGGTATTGACAAAGAGAGGATGTATAACTGTGTATACAATAGATCGATCGGATTGTACTATTTAATTTGCGTTCCTTCTTTGCAAGGTTTTCCCAAAACAGGCATCCCGTTTGCATCCCAGCTTATTTTTTGCAGACGGGGACTACGGGAGTCTGTTGCTCCCGGTGCATCGTTGGGGATTTTTCGGGCATGATAAAGCATGTACCATTCCTTTTCATCCGGTGTAGGGACAAAAGAGGGACTACCCGGTCCGAAAACACTGTCTTCGGGTTGCTGCTCAAAGACAGGAGTATCCTGTTTCTTCCAAGATGCCGCATTGGTCAGGTCACTGCCGGCATCAGCAGTCAGCAGTCCGATGCAATAGTAGGGAGTCCAGCTTCCACTGGCACAGTAGTATATCAGCACTTTGTCCTTGTTCTTCGATTCAAAGAATTGTGGGGACTCGTTGACGTGGATTGGGTAAGCTGTTTTACTGCCATCAGGTGAGATCCATTGACGTTCCCATTCATATTCCGGTTCCGCAATCATCACCCTGTCCGACGAGAGTGTCCACGGATTTTCCATCCTGGCAATATAGATACATTGAGTTTCTGTTTCAATCCGGCGCTTAGGCCATCCACACCAAATGAGATAACGCTGACCCTGATGCTCGAATGTACTGGCATGGATTGCCCAATTATCGTCTTTGTCAGTTTTAATTCGTCCTTTCATCACAAATTCACCTTCCAACGGGTTGGGAGAACTGTTTTCTATGACATAGATGTGGTGATTGTCCATGTTGCCGTCATCTGCTGCGAAATAAACATACCATTTCCCGTCAATCCGGTGTATCTCCGGTCCCCAGAGGTGATAAGAGTTGGAGATTTCTTTTGGAATCCATACCTCTTTCCGGACAGCATGTTCCAGGTCGGTGATGTCATTGGTTTCCCAAAGGATAATTTTATTCTCGGCTCCTTGTGTGTAATAATATTTGCCTTCGTGAAAGACAGCCCATGGTTCTGCTCCTACTGCCAATAGTGGATTGGTATAAGTAGCTTCGGAAGGAATCTCTTTAGTGGCAGAAGCTTTCTTGTTTTGACAAGCCGGACAGCAGGTCAGTACCAACAGGAGTAAGGGGATATGTTTGAGTTTCATAGGCTTTGGGTTTTAACAATATTGCAAATTAAATACGTTTTGGGACGAACGGAGACACGTCCGGCTCAAGTTTAGACTATTTTAACGTGAAATCCCGACCGACATCTTTGCTTTGATATCCCGGGAAGAAAATCCTAACAAGATGTCGTGGCTACCCCGGTCGATGACGAGTCTCCGGCTACCCGTATCATAATGTGAGAATGCTTCTTCCGGAACAGTAATTTCTATACTCTTTGTTTCGCCCGGTTCCAGATATACTTTCCGGAAGCCTTTCAGTTCTTTTTCCGGATGTTCCACTGTCGTATCTTTGTTGGATACATAAAGTTGTACGACTTCTGCGCCTGCCGTTCTTCCGGTGTTGGTGAGTTTACAGGTGACTGTTACCGAACCGTCCGTTTTCGGAGTACCGACAGTCGGTGCCGAAAGTTTAAAACGGGTATACGACAATCCGTAACCAAATGGATATTGTACTTCCCGTTTCAGTTTATCGTATCCACGATATCCGACAAATATACCTTCGGTGTACTCTACATGCTTGTCTCCGTCCGGATCGTAGTAGCTGTGAAAAGTGGGATTGTCTTCCCATCGTTTCTCAAAAGTGACAGGTAATTTCCCCGAAGGATTGAGCTCCCCGAAGAGTGTACGTGCGATTGCCGTTCCGGCTTCCTGGCCTCCGTACCATGCCCATAGTAGTCCTTTCAGGGAAGGTTCCCAGCTTTGCATCTCTACATTGCCCCCTGCATTGACGATACCTACTACGGGACGTTTAGATTGCAGCGTATTCTGCAGTAATTGTGCTTCGTCTTCGGGGAGTTCGAAGGTACGGTCTCGTCCTTCTCCTTCCGTATCTGAGTTGAATCCGATGCAAGCCACTACCAGGTCGTTTCGGTTCAGTGCTTCAACGAATAAATTGTTTGAGGCATTCTTCTGTTTCCATATAAAATTGACAGCAGCACCTCCGCCTTTCTGGAAGTATTCTATCTTCAGGTTATACTTTTTACCGGCTTCCAGCATGCAACGATAAGTGGAATTGCGGAAAGCACCTTCGTGCCATTCGTCTGCGATGAGTTTTCCATCGATATATAGTCTGTATCCATCGTCTCCGCCAAGGGTGAACAGGTATTCATCTGTTTCCTGTGGACAGATGGTTCCATTCCATCGGACGGAGAATTGTTCTTTGGGCATCTCTTTAAATCCCGTACCACCCGACCAGGAATAGTTTATTTTCGTCTCAGTCTGTTCCACTTTTCGGAGTGCCTTCCAAATTCATGTTATCGAAGTACTGAGCACGGAAGCCTTTTTGCTTTCTTTCAGTATCGGTAAAAATAATAGTCGGTAAATAGTCGTATACATCCAGATATTCTACCCGGATGCTTCTTTCGGCGGCTTCTTTGCGTATACCGTCCAATACGGATACATATTGGAACGGATGTACTTCACCACTGCCGCCTCCGCAAACATATCCTTGTGCGTTTTTACCTACTACAGCGATTGTTTTCACTTTGCCGGAGCGGATTGGAAGAATCTGGTTGGTATTCTTCAGCAATACCAAGCCTTCACTCGCCACGTTCAAAGCGGTTTGGGCACATTGCGGATTGTTCAGTGGGATATGAGTATCCGGCTGCTGTGTTTCCCGGAATCCGAAAGCAAGGAGAGTTTGCAGGATGTGGCGTACCTTTTCGTTTATCATTTCGATTGTGATATCACCTGTTCGTAAGTAGTACTTCAGTTCTTCGGGTTGCATCTTGCTTCCGGCAGGCATCTCGAGATCTAGCCCCCCCTTTTACGGCAGGGATGCAATGATGAGTCGATCCCCAGTCGGACATTAGGATTCCCTTGAAGCCCCATTGCTGTCTTAGTACATCTTTCAGCAGCCACGGGTGTTCGGTAGTATAAATTCCGTTCAGCAGATTGTAGCTTGACATCACTGCACCTACTTCGGCTTCTTGTACGGCTGCCCGAAAAGAAGGGAAATAAATTTCGTTTAGAGTTCGTTCATCAATATCCGAACTGATATGATCACGATCATAATCCGAGTTATTGGCGATAAAGTGTTTGATGGTAGCCATGACCCCTTGCCCTTGTACGCCTTTTATATATCCGGTTGCCATGCGTGAAGTGAGATACGGGTCTTCTCCCATATATTCGAAATTACGTCCACACATCGGAGCACGGTAAATGTTGACTGCGGGACCTAAAACGACATGTACTCCTCGTGCGCGGCAATCTTTACCCAGGGCGCTTCCGTATTCCGTAGCCAATTGTTCGTTCCAGGTGGCAGCCAGCATCAGTGCACACGGATAAGCAGTAGAGGGCCCGTGTGTTCCCAGCCCTTGTGGGCCATCGCTCATCTTCAGTTGGGGGATGCCGAAACGTTCCAGCGGACGGGTATACATCCAATTGATACCCCCTATATAAGACAGTTTCTCGTCAAGGGTCATTTGTGAGAGTATTTTTTCCGCTTGTTGTTCCACATCGGCAGTGAATCGTTTTTGGGCGGTGCTAAAAAGACATTGAAGGGTGAGTACTCCCCATAACAGGAGTCGGCGGCAAGAAGTTGCCAAGGAGGTAGTTGCTTTCATTTTAGTAAGATTATTGGTTTGTGCAGGTCTGTTGTGAATTTACCACAAAGTGCACGGAGAGCATGAGAGGAAATCTTCTTTGAGATATGCTGACTTGTTTAACAGTAAGCTACAACTCCGTGTCCTCTGTGGTAAATCTATATTAGAGTTCGCTGATTTCCGAGTACAGTTCAATCATGCAGGAATTTTCCAGCAAGCTTTTGAACTTGTCTTTCCGGTTGCCCGACCAGTCGTTGTTCAGCAGCCCGTTTTCATCGCGGGTGTACTGCCAGGCATAGTCTGCATTGTCGATCATAGCTTT
>ENA-OQJF01000117-OQJF01000117.1-human-gut-metagenome-genome-assembly--contig:-NODE-117-length-20415-cov-3.092912_pt1 | contig 20415 bp, 18 predicted proteins | sample MGYA00242595_ERZ504761 | MGnify/ENA primary metagenome ERZ504761 (study PRJEB26092, sample SAMD00036367) | human gut metagenome | host: Homo sapiens | study: EMG produced TPA metagenomics assembly of...
GTCTTCTCAATCACTTCCTGTAAAAGATCTGTGATACTCATCTCTTACTGTCCAACGTCTTAAAAATACTCGATCAATGCCGCAAAAGAGTACCAGTTTTAGTTTGCAACTTCTTTCCCCACTCCTGCGATCAGCCCCGGTGCCAGTAAAAGCCTCATAAAACCCAATTCCACGTTCTGTCGCAGACTCCTGAATCCGGTTAATTGTTGTAAGACCGATTCCTCTCTTTGGGACATTAATAGATTCTTCTTAACCGCAACATCATCACGTCCATTGTCGATTGTCTTGAGATAAGCAAGAAGATCCTTAATCTCTCTTCTCGCATAGAAATTCACTCCACCGACAATCTTATAAGGAATGTTCATGGCAATAAACTTCTCTTCCAGCAGACGGGATTGTGCATTCGTACGATAAAGAACTGCACTGTCATTATAGGAACCTCCCTGTCTGACAGCACTTTTGATATCTTCGCCAATGAAATCTGCCTCATCAAACGCAGTATCGAACTGACGCAGACGAATCAGTTCGCCTTCTCCGTTCTCCGTCCAAAGTGATTTTTCCTTTCTTCCACGGTTATTCGCAATCACGCTGTTCGCTGCATTCAGAATATTCCCTGTAGATCTGTAGTTCTGCTCCAGTTTGATCACCTTTGCATCCGGAAATTCATGCTCAAAGTCAAGAATATTTCGGATATTCGCTCCACGGAACTTGTAGATTGACTGATCATCATCTCCAACGACGCAAAGATTCTTATATTTTCCTGCAAGAAGGCTTACCAGCTGAAACTGAACTGTATTTGTATCCTGATATTCATCTACCATAATATAGCGGAATCTTTCCTGATAACTCTCAAGCACATCCGGCTGTGTCTGCAAAAGCTGTACTGTCTTTACAAGCAGATCATCAAAATCCAGCGCATTATTCGCCTTCATCTGCGCCTCATACTCACGGTAAACCTTAGCAATCTTCATCTTTGCAAAGTCTCCTCCGGCATTCAGTTCAAATTCATCCGGAAGGATCATCTCATTCTTGGCAGATGAAATTGCTGAAAGCAGACTTCTTTCTTTAAACACTTTCGTATCCACATCTACTTTCCGACAGACTTCCTTAATTAATGTCTTCTGATCATCTGTATCATATATCGTAAAATGATTCTCATACCCTAATCTGTCAATAAACCTTCTCAAAATACGCACGCACGCAGAGTGAAATGTACTCACCCATACACTTTCCGCTCCAAAACCGACAAGGTTATCCACACGCTGGCGCATCTCTTCTGCCGCTTTGTTCGTAAATGTGATTGCAAGAATATTCCATGCGTTCACGCCACGTTCTCCGATCAGATATGCGATCCTGTGCGTCAGAACTCTTGTTTTTCCTGAACCGGCTCCGGCAAGGATCAGAAGAGGACCGTCCGTGTGGTAAACAGCCTCTCTCTGTGGTTCATTTAATTTATCATAAATGCTCATCTTTCCACTCCTTTAAAGTTATAAAGATATCTGTAAATGTATTCCCATTATCAAACACACGTTCCTGTTTGTCAACTACATTTTCCGGCCTTCTTATCTTTTGCTTGCTATCTAGTTTTAAATACTATATAATAAATGTATTGAGGTGATAACATGAATATAGACACAAGTAATCTGTTAAACAGCATTTTAGAAGAACTTTCTTCTTTAAGTTATGTGCATCCCGGCGATGTTCCGAATATTAATCTTTACATGGATCAAGTAACTACTTTTATGGATGAGCAGCTGGCTTCGACCAAACGTTACCCGGATGATAAGATCCTGACAAAGACTATGATCAATAATTATACGAAGAACAATCTTCTTCCACCCCCGGTGAAGAAGAAGTATTCCAGAGAGCACCTGCTCCTTCTGGTCTTCATTTATTATTTTAAAAATATCCTTTCAACCAAAGATATTGAGACAGTTCTTGCACCGCTCACAGAGAAATATTTTCCGGATGGAAGCTCTTTTGAATTAGCGGATATTTACAAAGAAGTCTGCAAGATTGAAAAAGAACAGCTGGATTCCATCAAAGAGAATGTAACTGCTACTTATGAGAAATCTGCTGAGACTTTCACTCATCTTGCTGATGGCGAAGATAAAGAGATCTTACAGCAGTTTAGCATTTATATGCAGCTTGAGTTTTGATGTATATATCAAGAAAATGATCATTGAACGGATCATTGATGACCTCTCTTCCAAGTCTTCAAAAAACGAAGAGAAAAAGAAAGGGAAATAAACAATTCTGTTTAAAACAAGATACAGCCTGCGAAAGACTTTTTCAGGATCTTTCACAGGCTGTATCTTTTGATTGATAAAAGGTATCTTATTGTAAGTTTAATTCTCAAGTGTTATTCTTCCGTTCCATTCTCTTCCTCAGCAAGCCCTACACGTTTGAAAACCATATCATATCCATCATTCCCATAATTAAGAGAACGGTTCACACGACTGATTGTCGCAGTAGATGCTCCTGTCTTCTCCGCAATCTCCAGATATGTCTTCTGTTCACGGAGCATTCTTGCCACTTCAAATCTCTGTGACAATGAAAGCAGCTCATTAATCGTACAGATGTCTTCAAAAAATGTATAACACTCTTCTTTATTCTCAAGGCTTAAGATTAGTTCCACCGTGCAGTTCGACGAAAGCCTTTACTAAAGCCAATCCTATTCCCGAACCGGCATGATGCATATCTATTTTATAAAAACGATCAAAAATATTACGAATATGTTCGGCAGAAATCATCGAACCAGTATTAGATACAGTAAAACGAATCCAACGGCTATCATCTTTTGTCAAGGTGGACAAACGGACGGCAATTTTTCCATTTTCCGGCGTAAACTTAAAAGCGTTCGACAGAAGATTAAAATAAATCCGTTCCAACTTCTCCACATCGGCTTGTGTATGATAATTCGAATCCGGCATATTATCGAAAGAGAAATGGATATGCTTCTTACGGGCTGCCGCCTGGAAAGATTCATTCCACCCTTCAAAAGAAGAAAGGATATCTACCGAAACAGGAGTATATTCCATTTTTCCGTTCTCATATTTACGGAAGTCCAGAATCTGATTGACCAAGCGCAAGAGAATATTTACGTTACGCTGAATGAGCAACAACATCCGGTGCTGATCTCCGGTCAGCGTTCTGTCTGCCAATAATTGTTCCACAGGATCAGCAACCAAAGTCAGAGGGGTACGGAAATCATGAGAGATATTCGTAAAGAAAACCAGTTTGGCATGAGTCGCTTCTTCCAGTTGATGCGACAGTTGAATCAGTTGGTCACGCTGTTCCTCCAATTTATCCCGCTGTTCTTCGAGTTGCTTCTTCTGTTCTGATAATTCCCTATTCAACCGGTTCTTGGAACGGAGAGATTTATAAACGACAAGTAGCAATCCGGCCACCAATAACAGAATCAACAAACTTCCATACATGATAACCTGCTGGGTAGCTACCCTTGAAAGATAACCACTGATACGTCCGTTCAGTGTTTCGATTTTTTTGGTCGAGTTCTGAAATATGAGTAGTCTGAAGTTGCATGATATGCGCATTGGTACGGTCGACAACAGCCGTATTCATCACCGTTTCGCGAGGATAAGATTTCTTTTCGAGAATGTTCATTGCCAGTTGCAGTACTTTATCTCCATTGGTAGGATAAATGAAAGTCGCGTCCAATACACTATCGAGCACGAGTTCCAGACCATTTCCCTTACCAGGCAGGGCGTCAATGCCTACAAAAATCATTTCTTTTTCCCGTCCGGCTTTTTTGGCGGCCTGATAAGCTCCCGGAGCTATTCGGTCATTATGCGCATACACAGCATCAATCTTCGAGTGACGTCGAAGCATACTGTCCATTTCTACTTCTGCCCGGCCCACGCTCCCAAGCCGCATCTGCTTTATCAATCAGCTTTATCTACGGGAAAATGACTGATAGCAGCCATAAATCCCTGATGACGTTCCATGGCGGGAGTCGAGCCACTTAACCCAGTCAGTTCAACGATATTACCTTTCCCTTTCAGGCGGGAAGCGATATAATTGCCTACCGCACGACCGATTTCATAATTATCCGCACCAATATAAGCAGTATATTTATCCGAAAGAATTTTCCGGTCGACCGTGATGACCGGAATTCCTTTCCGGTAAGCCTCCTCAACAATTGGAGTCATGGGGGCAGCCTCATTAGCTGAGATGATCAGCAAATCCACTCCCTTATCCATAAAGTAATGAATATCTTCCGCCTGTCTGCGGTTATCATCACCGGCAGAACGTATCTCGACAGATACACCATCATAGAACATCGCTTCACGAAGTATCTCATCATTCATCTTATGTCGCCACGAATCATCACTACATTGCGCCACACCGATACGAAAACGGGGAGTATCCTGCCGACACGCCGTTATCCCAATAAGGCAAAGCAGTATTGCCGTCCAACGAAAATATCTCATAGCACTGTGCTTTTCTTTCTTCATCGTACCTCTTACCATACAAAATCCTATTCTATATCGGGATAAAGATAATGGTTTTCTTTCAAAAGAACACAAAGAACAGATTGAATAAGACGGAAAAAGTTCTCCATATCTGTTATATCCGTTAATCTCATTTTACCGCCAGTAGCTTGCTTTTTCAAAGCATACGTTATCAAAACAGAACCTCTCAAAGCATAACATTTAACTTTGAGAGGTTCTACATAGATAACAGATACTGATTCAATCTGCCAATATGTAAAATAGAATTATAATAGTCTGTCTTTCAACACCTGCGGCAGTTCCGGCATCGCCCCGCTCTGCGTACAAACGTAAGCAGAGACTTCCACAGCCAGTTTGTGTGCTTCGGGCACCGGCTTTCCATTCAATATGGAAGCACAGAAGGCAGCCGTAAAGGAATCGCCTGCACCTACCGTATCGGCCACGGGGACTTTCGGAGTCTCCTGGAAGGAAACAACCCCCGGAGTAAATACATAGCTGCCATTGATGCCGCAAGTCAGAATCAGCATTTTCAGGTTGTATTTAGCTAACAGAATCCAGCACTTATCCTGCAAGTCAATGCCCGGATAACCGAACATACGACTGATAGTCACCAGCTCTTCATCGTTTATCTTCAAGACATTACAACGTTGGAAAGAGTCACGCAACACTTCTTTGGTGTAGAAGTCCTGACGGAGATTGATGTCGAATATCTTTAATTGTCCATCTATCTCGGGCATTGTATCCAAGAAACGATTGATAGTGGCACGGCTTGCTTCGTTGCGCTGTGCCAGTGATCCGAAACAAACGGCACGTGTGTTCAGCGCCAAACGTTTCAGTTCGTCCGTGAAAGGAATGTTATCCCAGGCGACACCTTCCTTAATTTCATAGCAAGGCACCCCTTCAGCGTCCAGTGTCACTTGTACTGTACCCGTAGGATAATCTACCCGTTCAATCTGAGTATTCAGTTTCTTTTCCTTGAATACCGACATGATCTCGTCACCCAGTTCGTCATTGCCCACTGCACTGACCACACGGCTGTCAAAGCCGAATTGTGAAACATGATAAGCGAAGTTTGCCGGAGCACCGCCTATTTTCTTTCCTTCGGGCAACACGTCCCAAAGCGCTTCACCCATTCCTACTATTATATTATTCATGATAAACAGAGTTTAATTGATTCTCAAATATAAAATTATTTTCTGATACGGAACGTATAAAACAGCAAATAAAGTACACCGACAGTCATGACGGCAATTGCACCGTTCTGCCCCATTGAAGTGTCCGAAGCCACTCCCATAGCCAGCGGGAACACCGTTCCGCCGAAAAGTCCCATAATCATCAGACCGGAGACTTCGTTTTTCTTACCCGGCAAATAAAGCAATGCCTGCGAGAAGATAACGGAGAACACATTCGAGTTGCCAAAACCTATCAAAGCGATACAAACATAAATGATTGCCTTTTCGTGGAAGATAAACAAGCCAATCATGGCTGCCAACATCATAATAACACTGACAGCGAAGAAAGACTTCGCGGACATCTTGCGCAATATGAAAGATCCGAGGAAACACCCTGCCGTACGGAAAATGAAATAAAGACTCGTTGCAAAAGCCGCATCATCCAATCCCATTCCGATGCGCTCCATTAAAATCTTCGGGGCGGTAGTGTTTGTGCCCACGTCGATACCGACATGACACATGATACCGACAAAGCAAAGCAGGATAAACGGCTGCGAGCAAGGCAAGCGATTGTCGAAGTAGACGGTTGTCCTTCTTCCTTTCTTCTTCTAATCTGCGTGGCGTTGAGCAGAAGAATGGCGACAACGGCCACTATCATATAAACCGGGAAAAGAATCCGCCAGCCCAAATCGAAAGACGGAATAGCTTGCGTCGCTCCCCACATGGCAATGTATGGTGCCAGAAAAGAAGCAATCGCCTTTACGAATTGTCCGAAAGTCAGGCTGCTCGCCAAGCGGTCACCACGCACGATATTGGAGAGCAACGGGTTCAGAGAAGTCTGCATCAACGCATTTCCGATTCCCAACAGAGAGAAGGAAATCAACATCAACATATAACTGTCACCAAAAACCGGCAACATAATGAAGCGAATGTCACGAGCAGACTGAGCAATACGGTTTTCTTCTGACCGATACGGCTCATCAACATCCCTGTCGGTACGGAGAAAATCAGGAACCAAAAAAAGACGAGTGAAGGGAAAATGTTTGCTTGTGAGTCCGACAGGCCGAGGTCTGCCTTTACATAATTGGAAGCAATGCCTACCAAGTCAACGAATCCCATGGACAAAGAAACATAGCATCACCGGATCAGTTTGGAGAGAGAAGTAGTTTTTACTGTTTTCCATTGTTATATCTATTATTTTATAAATTCTGTGTCCTTATGGCTTAACCGGTCCGCCCCTACGGGAATAAACCCGTTTACCGCTTATACAGTTGATGTTTCATACTGATATAATAGGATGAAAGCTACGGTAATGTTGGTTCGCCACGGCCGTGACGAATTCTTTCCATGGCTGTGAAGAGATCTCTTCATGGCTGTGGAGAGAAGTTACCACGGCCGTGGTGAGGTATTAATACCGTAAGCCTGACAGAAGTATACCGTTGCCTTCAGTGTACTAATCCGTAGGGGTAGACATACTCTGCCGTAGGGAATCAGGAAAAGAGCGCATAGATTAAATGGCAGAAGCTTATTGCTTCAACCGGTAGACGATAAACGAGTCTACCTTGTAGGCTCCGCCTTTGCTGTAAAAATCGATGTGATTGTAAGGTTCCGAAGGGAAGACTTGATTGGTCATTGCGAAACGCCCGCCGTCACCAAATGCTTCCACGCTTGATTTATCTACAAACAAATGAAGCTTCAGCTCATTCTTACCGCTTTCAACAGCTGTCCACGTCAGTGCCGGGAAATTCTCGTTGAAGCCGACATCACCACTTTTACGACGGTCCATAGAGAATCTATTCTCTTTCATATCATATTGCATATCCACTTCTTCGCCCTTGTCATTGTAAAGACGGAAGCCGATAACGTCCGCATGCAGGTTCTTGATAGACAGTTCTATTTCGTAAGCGCCTTCGTTGACCGGAATCATTTCTTTTACCGTACGTGTTCCGTTCACTCTGAACGAACGTTTCTTTGAGATGTCACGCAGTTTCTGCAATTCGGGAGATGGGGCAGATTGAAGATAAGTCTCACCGCCGACGGTAAAGAGACCCAAATCGCGGGGAACGGAGTTCGGACTGCGGTATTGGGAAGTCGGAACATCGTTGGCATATTGCCAGTTGCTCATCCATGCAATAGCGATACGGCGGTTGTCGGGAGCATCGCTCCAAGTCACGGTTGCATATGGTCTTTTCCCCAGTCCATCCATTTGGTTTTGGAGGGAGATTCGTTTACAAATTCTTTTCCGTTGAAGGTTCCTACAAAATATTGAGTGGCACTTCCTCCGAACGGACCGCCGGGATTCAAATTACAAAGCAACACCCACTTCTTTTCATTCGTCCCTTCTACCGGAAGTTCAAACAAATCGGGACATTCCCATACGCCACCATGTGCGCCCTGGCCTTCTCCGAAACTGCTTTCGTACGTCCAGTCTTTCAGATTGGGAGAAGAAAAAATCTGCATCTCCTGTCCTACTGCCAATATCATAATCCAGCGCCGGGTTTCTTTATGCCAAAAGACTTTCGGGTCGCGGAAGTCACGTGCATCGGATGTCAGTACGGGATTGTTCTCATAGCAGGTGAAAGTGCGTCCGTTGTCGGTACTGTAAGCAATGCTTTGTACTTGCCGGTCGCTGTTTTGCGTATAAATGGCGATGATAGCTCCCGCACCGAAACCGGCAGTGTTATCGGTATCGACAACAGCCGAACCGCTGAAGATAGTTCCCAATGCATCGGGCGCAATGGCTACGGGGAGATGTTGCCAGTTTACGAGGTCTTTGCTGATAGCATGTCCCCAGCTCATATTTCCCCATTTGGAGCCGTAAGGGTTGTATTGGTAGAAAAGGTGGTATTCGCCATCCTTGTATACCATTCCATTGGGGTCGTTCATCCAACCGTAAAGAGGTGAGAAGTGATAGGTGGGACGGAACTTTTCGCGGTTGCCGGTATCGAAGGTATCGGCCAACTTCATCTCCTTGCAGCAAACAGCAGAAAGTTTGCCCCGTACAGGGTCGTTCGAGCCCAACTTAAACTTCAATAGTACGTTTTTGCCGGTATAGCCCGAAAGGTCCAGCGGAACGAAATAGTCCACTCTGTTCACCGCCAGACGAACGTCCGCAGCCTTCACCTCTTTATTATTAACGATCATGCTGACACGTACATCAGGGATCACCTCCTCTACGGGTAAAAGCAAATAACGTTGATTTGTATTTATATGTACCAGGCAATGTCCTTCACCCAAATCTTTTATTAATAAAGAAGAAGTATCGGCTGAAGCATCCGAAAATGAGAAAATCATCATAACCAGAATTGTCAAAAAGGTCTGTACTTGTTTAAACGAGAATAATACATTCATATCAATATGGTATTAGATTAATTATTAGTATTCATAGCCTTTCATTTGTCACAATGCAAAGATAGGCGTAACGGATAGCTACACCTATCACTTTTGTTTCAAAAGATAGAAAAAATGTTACCTGCCTATTTCTTAGCGCTTAGATAATGCAATATGTTCTTCGTCATGAGCATGATATTATCCTGATAAACGTTCAGATTACTATTCTGGTTCCATTCGTAAGCAGCCAGTCCGAGAGCGATGCAAGTTCCTTGATATTCCGTTGTCGGGGCAAATTCCACCATTCCGGCACAACAATAGTCCGTCACATGACCCCATGTTGCCAAAACGGTAGCGTTATTTTCCTCTTCAAACGCTTTCACCACATTTCCTGCATTGGGGTAAAGGCCGGGGAAACCATAAGAATTCAAATCCCACATACAGTTATGGTCTTCACGCTGTCCGGGTACCGATCAACGGGAATGTTCCGTGAGAGAATTGGTCGGAAGTAACCATACCGGCAAAAGCAGGATGCGAGCGATGGTCATACTCCATTCCGATATTGGCATTAATCGTCCAAATGTCTGCACCTGATCCGCCTTCACCGTCTCCAAATATTCCGGGAGCCCGTTCGGTACGTCCCAAAGGTACAACCAACTGAGTCGCATGATTGCTCAGGAACAGGTTTCCACCATTCTTATAATAGGTTGTCAACGCGGCAACCGCATCGGCAGACAAAGGTAACTTGTCCCAGCCGGCTCCAATACCCACACGGTCTATATGTACCCAAATAACATCATAAGCAGAAAGATCCTCGCCAGCCAATGCAGCGGCAGTAATGACTTTGCCATTTACAAACTGTTTCTTGAACCATGCATAGGAGGCCTTTTCATCATCATCTTCTATCTCTTCGGGAGTGTCATACGTTATCACATAAGCTGCGTTCGTCAAGTCCTGCCCTTCAGACGGTTTCACCTTTATATTTTCTTCTGTCACTCCGCAATCTATCACTTCGGACGATTCGCTGACATAAAAGACTTGATTGCTGTTCGTATTTTCTATCGTGAAACTTGCAAAACGGTTATTTTCCCCTTCCGCAGCATTCACAGTCACGGGGTTTTCTATACCGTCACTCCAATCCGCATGAATGGTGTTCGACGTGAAGTGGTTATATTCTCCTTTCACATGAATCACTCCATAGTCCGCCTCTTTGCCATTGAGTTGATTATCGCTCCTGTTTACGGTGAACACGTTGTCACTTATCAGATTGTTTTGCCCGCTTATATCAAAGAAGGTCATTTTGTTTCCTATAAATTCATTATCCGAGATATTCACCCGGCTGCAACCTGTAAAGCTGGCACAACGGTCATCTTCCGCCGTCAGTTTGTTGTGAGAGAATATCAGGTTACTTTCACCGGAGATACGCGCCGCCACACCGCCCTGCGCTGATCCGAAGAGGGAGTTGGTCACCATATTCTGTATGCCACCGTTCATTTCAATACCATTCACTGCGTCGGTTGCATCTATCCGAGCCAATGTAATGGCATCACATCCCTGGAGTTTAATACCCTGGTACATATTCTCCATTCTGATGTTGAAGAAGTGCAGGCGATCGTTATCGTGCTCGACAAAGATTCCGGTTCCCTGATGATCGGCCTTTCCCACAAGTGTAAGTCCGTTTACCTCCACACCGCTGATACGGTTCTTACGTCCGTCTATATCGGCAACAGGGGCAACGTGTAATGCATATTCGGCATTTCCCAGTATCAGGCGACTTTCCCGGGCATCGGCAGCAGTAGCAGCGACGTCGTCATTCACGCCTTTCAGCGTCACGAAATTGCGGGTGAGCTGAATGGGACTATCCAAACGAAACGTTCCTTCGGGAATAAGTATCGTACCTCCCTCGGGCGGAAGGTCGGCTATTATGGCATTGATGAGGTCGGCACAATCGGTAGAGCCGTCGGTCGGAAGCCCGAACTGGGTTATATCTATTATCTTCTGACCGTTACATTCATCACAAAGCGTATAGTTATCGTCATTACTGCAAGATGTGCCCAGTATAAAGAGCAGTCCGCTTATTAAGAATTTATTTATCTTCATGGTGTTATTATATTAATAATGGTATATGATAGGGAGGTTATTCTACTATGCTCACCTTATCGGATGATACACAATTGGAGACTTCGGTTTGTGCGTTCACCAGAAATACCCGATAGCTCTCCAAGTTGTCAACAAAGCAATTCTTGAACACGTTACCGGTTCCCTGAACGGCATTTACAGTCACAGCGCCGGCATAAGCCCATTCGCACGACAAGCTATTGGATGTAACCATATTATTGTTGCCCTTTACGTTAATGATGCCAAAGTCGTCGCCGTGGTCGAGCAGCTGGTTCTGAACAGCTCCCGTAAGCCAGAAGATGTTCTTATTCACCGTATTATCATTACCGTTCAACACCAGAATACCATTATAGTAGCTCTTGAAATTGTTGCCCTCAATCACACAATTATTACAAGCGTCAAGTACCAGATTTTCACGTCCGTCGGGATAAACCTGATTATTGATGAACGAAAGTTTGTTCACTTCCTGCACCTTGCAAGTAATCCCCGTAGGTTGAGCACCCAATTGGCAGTTCTTCACAACAATATTTTCACCGCCAATCAACTCGATACTATTAGGGAGTTCGCATACCCAGCAATTGACTATCTGCATATTTTTTGCCTGTTCTATCTTAACACCGGTATGCAAATTTATACCGATAATATTAGAAAGCATTCCATTATCGGTCGCGCCGACAAAGTGTATGCCGATGTTCTTGGCTTCCGTGCCGCCTGACACCATCAGGTTCATAATCTTTACGCCTTTCATGCCCGTCTCCACTTTTATGGCAGCCTCAGCATTACGCGCCACCAATTTACTTCCACCGCCAGGACCCAAGAGGTCATTTATTCCATTCACGTCAATATTGCTGCGCATACCGGGATTCAATCCCTTGATCGTCACATTATGCTTATTGATTACAATGGGAGCGTCAAGTACAAAGTCACCTTCGGGAATCACCAATACTCCCCCTTCGGCGGGCAACGAGGCTATTGCACTATTTATAGCTTTCGAACAGTCGGTCTTTCCATCGCCAACAGCTCCGAATGCAGTAACATCACCTTCGATGTCAGTATGGGTACCATAGCACAACAGGTTATTGTCATCACTATCGCAGGCCGTGAACATACACAGGCAGAAGGCGCTCATCAAGTATCTTTTTATTTTCATCATATCTATATTTAAGGAGTTTATATTAGTTAAACTTACCATATCCTGGGTTTTGTACATAAGTACCTTCAGAGAAATTATATTGTGCATTGGGAATGGGTAAGTATTCATCCCTGCCACCGATGAAGCGGGCACCGCGATAATAAACACGCTTGTTTTGCTCCACAACGATGTAACTGTTCATGGTTTCCTCAGCAATCCCCCAACGTACCAGATCGAAGAAACGGTCACCTTCCATGGCAAACTCCATGCGACGTTCCCAACGTAATGCTTTGCGGGCAAAGTCCTGATTCCAACCTTCAGCCGGATATTCGCCTATCAGGTAATTGGCCGCATTTTGTTCGGGATGCTTAAAGTCCTTCACATAAGGACTATTCTTGGCACGCAGACGAATACGGTTAATAATCTTGCGGGCTTCTTCCAGTCCGGCAGCTTCGCCAATCTCTATCAAGGCTTCAGCCTTCCACAATAATACATCAGCATAGCGGATTATCTGCCAGTTAAGATGAGAGGCTCCCCAAGGCCACCCCTGGAACATATCTTCACTTTCAGGCGAGATGTAAAAGCGCTTGGTGCAGTTAAAGCCATATTCGCCACTGTTACGTATCCAATTTGCTTTGCAAGGCTCAACTGTGTAAGTTTTCCAGGTAATGCCCGGACGACCGGTACAAAATCCAGACGGGGATCTACTGTTGCCTCAACGTTAGTGAGCTCATTCCCTTCGTACGTTCCATAATCACTGTTGTTGAAGGTATCAAACAAAGGCAGTCCATAGGCATCTGTCTTATACGCGTTTATCAGATTCTGACTGGGCAGGAAGAATCCGTCGCCACCGTAAGGACCTTTGGGGGCATTGAGCAGGTTGCTCCAATTTATGTTTCCGGCACCTTCGGTTTCATCATCCATCGAATATTGTATGGCAAACACAGACTCTACCCCATTTTCATATTCCAGTTGGTCGAGCTTCTGAAAGTCATTCAAAAGATCATACGCCTTCCCTTGCGCACCTACTTTATCACAAAGAGCCGCTACTTCAGCAAGCAACTGTTTGTCGACAGCAATGACCTGATTATTCTCATCTTGTTGGTAAGCCTGATAAAGTTTGGCTTTGGCAGCGTATGCGTATGCTATGTTCTTGGTGATACGGCCTATTTGGGATTGAGTGTCAGGCAAGTCGTTAGCGGCGTCAAGAAACTCCTGCGCAATCTTGCCAAGAAGTTCTTCGCGGGTAAACTGATTGTTGGGGATGTATTTATAATCATCAATATCCACGTTTTCGTCAAAGTAAGGTACTTGTTTGAAAAGGCGGACCAGTTCGAAGAAGAAATGTGCACGAATCACTTTCATTTCAGCTTTACGGCTCTTAAGTACCGGCAAGGTGTTCTCATCAAGTGTATTCATGACTCTCAATGCACTGTTGCAACGTTGCAAGCAACAATAAAGTTGAAACCATTTTTCATCGGCATTAGCCCATGTAGCATCTATCTTAAAAGTTTCAAGCAGTGTACAAAAGTCACCATCGTTTACACCACCGCCACCTTTATAGGCATTGTCCGAACGTACTTCACCATACGTCCAATTGGTCATCGGTACCCAGTGCATATCACGATTGGGACCTTTCAGCCCGGCGTAAGCCGAAGTGACCAGGAGTTCCATACCTTCAGCCGACGACAACAAATCGTCATTGAGTGTACCCTGAGGTTTAGTATCAAGAAAACGACTCTCATCACAACCGGCCAATAGTGCCACAACACCTGCCGCAAGGATATATTTCAATTTCATAATGTTCTGTATTTAGGATAAAAGATTAAAAACCAAGTGATAGACCGAATGTGTAGGTACGAGGCTGAGGATATGGATAGCCCAATCCTTCAGGGTCGGCACCAGTATAATTAGTCAGCGTGAAGACATTCTGCGCTTGCAGATATACACGCAAATTAGAAAGACGTGCTTTCTTAATCCACTTATCGGGGAAGGTGTAGCCCAGTGTCAAAGTCTTCAACTTCACATAAGAACCATCTTCAATAAAGAAAGTAGAACTGCGTGTTTCCACATTATTATCAACCACCGTCAGTGCAGGGATATTACAATTATAGACTCCGGTTTGCTCATACACATTCCAAGCATTCATTGCATCAATCAGACGCGTAGAGTGATTGCCCGTCCAGCCTTGGAAAAGATCCGTATAGAACTTTGAGTTATTCCATGCATCGCGAATCATACCGTTGAAGAATACGGAAAGATCAAACCCTTTGTAGGATGCACCTATGTTCAGACCACCGATAAACTTAGGCTGGTCACTGCCTTGCCAGTCCATATCGGCAGTATTGATGATGTTGTCGCCATTAAGATCCTTATAGCGAATACGTCCCACACCGGGAGCACCAATCTGTACATCATACTTGCTCAGGTATTCATATACCTCTTGCTTGGTCTTGAATATGCCATCGGCTTTATATGACATCCATGAACCGAAAGGCTGTCCTACAATGGTTTTATCCACACCATTACCACCTCCCCAAGTGTATTTGATGACATCCGGAAGTTCGGTTATCTTATTTTTGTAATAAGAGAGGTTGAATGAGATGTCATATTTGAAGTCCTTTATTTCGTCCCTCCAGGTCAAAGTCGCTTCTACACCGTTATTATCCATACTGGCTGCATTATACCATTTATAACCACCTTCACCGATCACACCGATATATGGTTTCTGAATTAACATATCAGTGGTTTTCTTCTGAAAATAGTCCAGAGTCACCCCCAAACGAGCGTCGAAGAAGGCTGCATCAATACCGAAATTCAATTGTTTAGTTTCCTCCCACTTCAAATCGTTGTTGCCCGAACGGTCTTTCTGTACGCCGGGTACCACCGTCGCCCCGTCGCCGTTGAAATTGTAGGAACCATTGGACATATTGGTGTAATAGAGATTGTATGTAGCATTATTGTCAATCTGGTCGTTACCATTAATACCCCATGATGCACGCAGTTTAAGGTCTGACAGCCAACTTTGTGTACGTTCCATAAATTTCTCGCGTGAAACTCTCCAGCCGGCTGATACCGAAGGAAAGATTGCTGAATTGTTACCTTTGCCGAAACGTGAGGAAGCATCACGGCGTACCGTTCCTGATATCAGGTACTTATCATCGAACGCATAGTTCACCTTACCGAAGTAAGAAACCATAGCATAAGTGGAAGCATTGTTACTCACACTTTTTCCTTCGGTCACTGTGTCCAGATAGCGATAGTCGAGGTCTTCTATCACCAATCCGCGACCATACCCCTGCAAATGTTCACCGTTTTCTTTCTTGGCCTCGGTTCCTATCACAGCACTGATATTGTTCTTTCCTAATTCTATGCTATAATTGGCGGTATTCGACCATACCCACTGCACACTATTATCCTGCCGCACAGTCAGCTCATTTATATCGACCTTACGATCGGCTTCGCTCCACTTCGGGACGAAGGTTGAGTTGAAACCGGTAGTATAGTTCAATCCAAACTGACTCTTCAATACCAGTTTTTTAATTGGCTCTACTTCCAAATAAGCACTGCCAAAGATACGCCAGCTTTTATGACGGTTATCAGCTTCGTTATCTGTCAAGCGAACGGCATTCGGCTTATCCCCCAATATGTCTACGTAACCACCGGCATATCCTCCGTTTTCATCATACACAGGAATAGCAGGATGCTGGGCAATCACAAGTTCTTCTATACCGGACGGATTGAGATGTTCCAACCAGTGGTTCACGGAAATGCTTTCACCCACACGTACTTTGCCATCAACAAAGCGGAAATTAGAAGCCAGGCGAGAATTAAAACGTTCATAGTCAGTGTTGCGACAAAGACCATCCTGATTCATATAGTTTATAGTAAGAGCTACATTACCGTCTTTGAATCCCTTAGAGAGAGAAAGGTTGTAATTCTGCATCAAAGCCGTACCGAATATCTCCTTTGCCCAATCGGTGTTACCCGATTTTATTTTGACTCCGTTCTGGTCGAAATAATATTCCTGCAACTGGGCTTTTTCCCCATTTCCATACACTACACTGTTCGGATGAGTTCCGTAAGTGTTTTTATAGGCTTGCCAATAAACATCTCCCCATTGGTAAGCATCGAGCATATCAACACCACCGGCAAAAGTCTGGGCAGTGAGTGACATATCAAAACTCACTTTCACATCACCTTCCTTAGCACGCTTTGTGGTAATGATAATGACACCGTTGGCGGCCTGCGCACCATAGATCGCTGCAGAGGCCGCATCTTTCAGCACCTGAATGGATTCAACATCATTGGAAGAAATAATTGAAGCGACATTGTCATGTGTCTGAATGCCATCTATCACATAAAGAGGGGAAGAATTATTAATGGTAGTAATACCGCGCAACTTAGTATCCGTGTTCCCCCCACCGGGTTTACCATCGGTTGTTACATTCATACCGGCTACCCGACCCTGCAAGCCCGACATCACATTACCTGTGGGAATATCAGCCACTTCTTTCATCTTCACCACGGCTACCGAACCTGTCAGGCTGGCTTTCTTCTCAGCCATATAACCTGTCACAACCACTTCATCAATCATCTTGGAATCTTCTTCCATTACTATCTTCAACGAAGGTTTTGCTGCAATAATCACTTCTTTATATCCTATATAAGAGATAGCTAATGATGCATTCTTCGGTACACTAATAGTAAAGTTACCGTCCAAGTCTGTAATAGTCCCTGTTGATTTCGAATCGTTTTGCACCACGGAAGCACCGATAATCGGTTGCCCGTCCGTCTTGGAAGTCACATTTCCCTTTACCGTTATGTTTTGCCCCCAAAGGACTGACACGAAAGCAAACAGGAAACAAACACTACAAAGAATTTTTTGTTCTTCATAATACTGAGCATTAGTTTAATGTTATTAATTTAAAAGTACGAATATTCTCTTTATCGCTGTTGCAAATTACGGTTGATTTATGTCAATCGACTAAAAAAAATGTTTCAAAGGCTGTAATATTTGTTGCATACCTCCTTATTTTATGGGATTTCAGAGGTGTTTCTCCTTGTCATAGGCTTAATCTATGTACTTTAAAAGTATCGACTTTGAATGTCCCGCCCTTGCTGTAAAAACACATACGATTGTATGGCTCTGTCGGGAAAACAAGATTGCTCATCGCTATCTTTCCTTCGTTCAAAAAGATCTCTACCGAACATTTATCTACGAAAATATCCAGTCGGTACTTATTCTCTTTTCGGACAGGTGCCCATGTAGCTAATGCAAAATCATCAATGTAATTGATAGAAGTCGTTTTCCGACGGTCGTGCACCTCTATCTCATGTGTCACACTGTTTTTGCCAAAATCTACGATACCGCTCTTTGTACGATCCATTACCAGTTTCCTTTCAGGAAGATTAAAGTAAATATCCACCTTCTCACCTTTATCATTGAACAGGCTGAATCCAATAATTTCAGCTTTTTCTGCCGTAATGTCCAATGAAAGTTCGTAAGCACCTTCATTATCCGGTAATAAAGATTCAATATGATAATCATTTGCAACGGTAAAAGCAGGAATTTCTTTTGTCTCTTTCCTTAGATTTTTCACTTCCGCTACCGGAGCTGCAGAAAGATAAATATCACCGCTTTGCGTATAAAGCCCCAGTTCACGCGGCAAGGCGTTGACGCCACGAAACGGTTTGGTTGGGACATTATTACAATATTGCCAATTACTCATCCAAGGCACTACAATCACATGTCTTCCCATATTCGAAAAGGAAACTGTCGCATAATGGTCTTTTCCCCAGTCCAACCATTTCGTAACATCCGGTTTGCTATCACAAATAAATCTTGTTCCGTCAAAATCACCTATGAAATATTGGGTCGCACTGCCTCCGAAATAACAGCCGGGATTTACATTGACAATCAATGCCCATTTCTTATGTTCCGAATCACCGTCTACCGGTAACTCTACCATATCCGGACACTCAAACTGACAAGGCTGTACGCCATAACCTTCACCAAAGCTACTCATATAATTCCAGTCTTTCAGATCTTCTGAATCATAGAAACGCATCTCTTTATCGGCAGCAACAATCATTATCCATTTATTTCCCGGAGCATACCAGAATACCTTCGGATCACGAAAATCTTTCCTTCTATCGGAAGAACGCAAAATCGGATTCTTATCATATTTGGTAAATGTGCGACCGTTATCATTGCTATAAGCGAGACATTGAATCTGCCCGTTTTTATCGCTGGCAGAAGTATAAAAAGCTAATATGGTACCTGTACCGTAACCTGCCACATTTTCCTGATCAACAATAGAACTGCCGGAAAATATATGTCCCAACGTATCACGAACTATAGCAGGTGCCAAATGTTCCCAATGCATCAAATCTTTGCTTATCGAATGCCCCAATGCATATTCCCCCATTTAGAACATAAGGATTATACTGATAATATAAATGATATTCTTCATCTTCATAAACCAGCCCGTTCGCATTATTCATCCAACCATAAAGGGGAGCATGGTGATATACAGGGCGAAACTTATCTGTATGGGACGGATCGAATGTATCGGATAATTTCATTTCTTTCCAGCAAAGAGCATCTCCAAGGCTCTTTTGCACACGTACTGTTACAGTTTTAGCATCAGCAGGTAGGACAAACGGAACCCAATAGTCTACTTTAGTCTGTGCAAGCCGAATATCCATATCTGTATCCGCTGCATCTCCTATGTCCAGACGAACCCGGCTTTCTTCCGCTGCCTCTTCGATCGGAAGCAATATATAATTAGTAGGATTGGTGATGTGAATGAGAGTCAGGCTGTCTCCTTTCTGTTCCAACATAAATTTGCTTTTATTCGTATGGCAATAAATCAGTCCGTAAGAGACCGCCAATGCAAGTACCGCACCTTTACATAATTTCATCCAAGAGGTTGTTTTCATGGTAACAAAGTATTTTGTTTTATACAAGTATCTAATCAAAATTGACGGAGGCAAAAATAGGTCATATCTTCACCTCCGTCTATCAACTTTGTTTCAAAGGGTATCACTTTTGATGCAAGTCCTGAACATTTTCTTTTTTGCCTGTCACATCGCAATGAAGCTATCCCTCTCTTCGCATACCTGAATTTATTTTCCTACTTTTGAGACAAAGCTTTATTCTTCTGCTTATGCCAGCTAATAGAATACTTTCTTCGATGATCTGGTAAGAGTAACTAAAAATTCCGGAAGCAAAGCAGAAATAGTGAGCTTCAAAGTAGCGGCTGCCGAACAGTATAAGTAACTTACTTCTTTCATCTAAAAAATAAAGCTATAGAGATGTAAGAATCTGTTTATTTTTCGACCAAATTTCTTGCACATTCGTACCCTTCCTCATAAAATTCTGTCAGTTTCTGCACATCCCGTTCAATACGATCTACCATCACAGGATTCTGCGGACGGATAACGAAAATCTTTCCTTCATCCTCCATTTTCTCAACCATTTCCAACTGTTCATTGTAGACAGCACAACGGCGGCTGAGTGCTTCACGGAGTTTAGGATATTTCCGGTATACAAACGAAGGGACACGAATATCTTTTGAATCTTTCCGGTATCCCCGGTTGCGGGTAAGTACTACGACATTTCTCGTATAACCATCAGCAATCGCTCTTTGCAAAGGAATAGAATCTACAATTCCCCCATCAAGCATGGGAATATTATCTACATAAGTAATAGGACATACAAAAGGCAGACTACTAGACGCACGGACAATGTCTATCACCCGGCGTTTATCTTTCTTTTCTTCAAAATAGTTAGCTTCCCCTGTGATACAATTGGTAGTTACCATAACGAAACGTTCCGAAGAAGCAAAATAAGTTTCGTAATCATAAGGAAGAATATGTTCCGGAAACTCATTGAACAACAGATCGAAATCGAGAATATTCCGTTTTTTTAAGCAGATGTTTCAGACCGATATAATTGTATTTCTCCAACAAGTCAATATTACTGTATTTAGCACGTCCTCGTTGGCGCGATGCATAGGACAGCCCGTTGCACGCACCGGCAGAAACTCCTATCGCATAAGGAAACCGGATATCATGATCCATAAAATAATCAAGCACGCCGCAAGTAAATACTCCGCGCATTCCCCCGCCCTCCAACACCAACCCTGTAGATTCATCAATTTTCAAGTTCTTCATCTTAATC
>ENA-OQJF01000118-OQJF01000118.1-human-gut-metagenome-genome-assembly--contig:-NODE-118-length-20246-cov-2.220786_pt1 | contig 20246 bp, 20 predicted proteins | sample MGYA00242595_ERZ504761 | MGnify/ENA primary metagenome ERZ504761 (study PRJEB26092, sample SAMD00036367) | human gut metagenome | host: Homo sapiens | study: EMG produced TPA metagenomics assembly of...
ATGAGCGCATTATTTTCTAAAAAGAATAGAGAAGTTCTTTTAACCCCGCTGGGTTTGAATAACCCTGTCACCGTACAGGTGCTCGGTATCTGTTCTGCACTGGCTGTAACGGCTCAGTTGGAACCGGCTATCGTAATGGGGCTTTCTGTAACCATTATTACAGCCTTCTCAAACTTCGTTATCTCCTTGTTGCGTAACACCATTCCCAACCGTATCCGTATCATCGTTCAGTTGGTGGTTGTTGCTGCATTGGTGACTATCGTTAGTGAAATTTTGAAAGCATTCGCATACGATGTAAGCGTACAGCTTTCTGTATATGTAGGTTTGATTATTACAAACTGTATCCTGATGGGACGTCTGGAAGCGTTTGCTATGATGAACGGTCCTTGGGAATCATTCCTGGATGGTATCGGTAACGGATTGGGTTATGCCAAAATCCTGATTATCGTGGCATTCTTCCGTGAACTGCTGGGTGCAGGTACACTGTTCGGCTTCCAAGTTATCCCGCAGGCTGTTTATGACTTGGGCTACTTGAACAACGGCTTGATGTTGATGCCTCCTATGGCGTTGATTATCTGCGCTTGTATCATCTGGTACCAACGTGCAAAACACAAAGAATTGCAGGAAAGTAATAATTAATCCCCGCTATAAAACGAAAAGAATATGGAATATTTAAGTTTGTTTGTAAAGTCCATCTTTGTGGACAATATGATTTTCGCATACTTCCTGGGGATGTGTTCTTACCTGGCAGTATCGAAGAACGTAAAGACAGCCGTAGGTCTGGGTGCAGCCGTTACTTTCGTGTTGATTGTAACTTTGCCGGTGAACTATATGCTGGAAAATTACGTACTGGCACCTAATGCGCTGGTAGAAGGAGTAGACCTCAGTTTCTTGAGCTTTATCTTGTTTATTGCCGTTATCGCCGGTATCGTTCAGTTGGTGGAAATGGCGGTTGAACGTTTCAGCCCGTCACTCTATGCTTCATTGGGTATCTTCCTGCCGCTGATTGCTGTAAACTGTGCCATCATGGGTGCTTCACTGTTCATGCAGCAGAGAATCACGATGGATCCGTCGAACCCGCAGGCCATCACCGGCGTGGGCAGTGCTGTGGTATACGCACTCGGTTCCGGTATTGGCTGGTTGCTGGCTATCGTCGGTCTGGCCGCTATCCGCGAAAAGATGGCTTACTCTGATGTTCCCGCTCCGCTGAAAGGTCTGGGCATTACGTTTATCACAGTAGGACTGATGGCTATGGCCTTTATGTGTTTCTCTGGATTGAAATTATAACTAAAGTAAAAAGAATAAAACAATGACGTCTTTAATATTAGCAAGTATCGGAGTCTTCCTTGTGGTGATCATCCTGCTTGTCATTATACTGCTCGTTGCGAAGAGCTATCTTTCTCCTTCGGGCGAGGTTACGATTACGATGAATGGAGAGCAACAACTGAAAACATCTCAGGGTGGTACTCTGCTGGGTACGTTGTCTGCCAACAATGTGTTCCTTTCATCGGCTTGTGGTGGTAAGGGTTCATGCGGACAGTGCCGTTGCCAGGTGCTCGAAGGCGGTGGCGAGATTTTGCCTACCGAAACCGGTTTCTTCTCTCGTAAAGAACAGGCCGATCACTGGCGCCTCGGATGCCAGGTGAAGGTGAAACAGGATATGTCTATCAAGATCGATGAGTCTATCCTGGGTGTGAAAGAGTGGGAGTGCGAGGTGATCTCGAACAAGAACGTGGCTACGTTTATCAAAGAGTTTATCGTGGCTCTGCCTCCGGGCGAACACATGGACTTTGTGCCGGGTTCGTATGCCCAGATCAAGATTCCCGCTTTCTCGATGGATTATGATAAGGACATCGACAAGAGCCTGATCGGTGACGAATATCTTCCGGCATGGGAGAAATTCGGTCTGCTCGGCCTGAAGTGCCGCAACGACGAACCGACTATCCGTGCTTACTCTATGGCCAACTATCCGGCTGAGGGTGACCGCATCATGCTGACTGTACGTATCGCTACTCCTCCTTTCAAACCGAAAGATCAGGGACCGGGCTTTATGGATGTGATGCCGGGTATCGCTTCTTCTTACATCTTTACGCTGAAGCCGGGTGACAAGGTGACCATGAGTGGACCTTACGGTGACTTCCACCCGATTCTGGATTCGAAGAACGAAATGATGTGGATCGGTGGTGGTGCAGGTATGGCTCCGTTGCGTGCCCAGATTATGCACTTGACCAAGACGCTGCATATCACTGACCGTACGATGAACTACTTCTACGGTGCCCGTGCACTGAACGAGGTGTTCTATCTGGAAGACTTCCTGCAGATTGAGAAAGACTTCCCGAACTTCAAGTTCCACCTGGCGCTCGACCGTCCGGACCCTGCTGCAGACGCAGCCGGCGTGAAGTATACGGCAGGTTTCGTACACAACGTGATTTACGAAACTTATCTGAAGAACCATGAAGCTCCGGAAGACATCGAATACTACATGTGTGGTCCCGGCCCGATGAGTAAAGCTGTCGAGAAGATGCTCGACGATCTCGGTGTTCCGTCTAAGAACTTGATGTTTGATAACTTCGGTGGATAATCCTTCGGAGATCATCACAAAAGAAACTGCTTTCGGGTTGTCCGGAAGCAGTTTTTTTTTATCTTTGTGTCATTATTCAAAAATGTGGAAAAAACAATGAATGGTTTGAAGGATATACTCGAAAGGTTGAAAATAGAACAACTCAATCCGATGCAGGAAGCGTCTGTTGAGGCATTTAATAAAGGTGGCGAAGATTTGATATTACTTTCGCCCACAGGTTCGGGCAAGACCCTGGCCTTTCTGTTGCCGCTGGTCGGCAGTCTGAAGGCCGATGTGAAAGGAGTGCAGGCCGTGGTGCTGGTGCCATCACGTGAGTTGGCATTGCAGATAGAGCAGGTGTTCAAGGCGATGGGGACGGAATTCAAGGCGATGAGTTGTTATGGCGGACGTCCGGCGATGGAAGAGCACCGTACGATGAAAGGAATGCAGCCGGCTGTTATCATCGGTACGCCCGGCCGTATGAACGACCATCTTTCCAAGCAGAACTTCGATGCAAGCACAGTGAGTCTGTTGGTGATCGATGAATTTGATAAATGCCTGGAGTTTGGTTTTCAGGAAGAGATGGCAACGGTTATCGGACAGTTGCCCGACTTGAAACGGCGTTTTCTGACTTCGGCAACAGATGCGGAAGAGATTCCGCAATTTACAGGACTGAACCGTACGATAAAGCTTGATTTCCTGACAAACGATGTGGAGGAATCACGTTTGCGATTGATGAAGGTGGTTTCGCCTGCTAAAGATAAGATAGAAACCCTCTATAAGTTGCTTTGTACGTTGGGAAGCAGTTCGAGTATTGTTTTCTGTAACCACAGGGATGCGGTGGACCGTGTGAGTGCCTTACTAACGGAAAAAGGAGTTTCCAATGAACGCTTTCATGGAGGTATGGAGCAACCGGATCGGGAACGGGCACTGTATAAGTTCCGTAATGGCAGCTGTCCGGTGCTGGTGTCTACGGACCTGGCCGCCCGCGGACTTGATATCCCGGAGGTGGAGCATATCATCCACTATCATTTGCCGGTGAACGAAGAAGCCTTTACCCACCGCAATGGCCGTACTGCCCGTTGGGATGCGACGGGTACTTCTTATCTGATACTGAATCCGGAGGAACGCGTGCCGGATTATATACCTTCGGAACTTGAGATCTTCGACTTGCCGGAGAATGCACCCCGTCCGGCTAAACCCCAACTAGGGTGACTATTTATATAGGTAAAGGGAAGAAGGACAAATTGAGCAAGATCGACATAGCCGGTTTCCTTTATAAAAAGGAATCTGGCACGTGAGGATGTCGGAGCAATCGACGTGAAAGATCATTATGCCTTTGTTGCCGTGCGGCGCCCCAAAATGAAGCAATTGCTGACGCTGATCCGTGGCGAGAAGATCAAAGGGATGAAAACGGTGATCGAGGAGGCGGATTAAACCGGATTTATCGGATAGAGGAGGTAGGGCACTGACACCACAGATTATACCGATTGACACATGACGAGTTCACCATGGGTTGCACAGATTGACACGGAACAGATTCACCACAGATTACACCGATTGGCACGGTACTTTCAACTTTTGCTGATAAGATCAATCATCAATCTGTGTTAATCTGTGAAATCTGTGGTGAAACAGCTTTCCGGTTTCCGGCTCTTCCCGGCTTTTGTCCTTCTTTCTTATAAATATTCACTTTTTAGTCATTTTCTCTTTCATTTCAGAATAGAGCATCGTGTAATAATATCAGTTTGAACTTTTTCTACCATCTTGGCATGTATAGATAACAAAATGGTGTATAAATCCTGCATAAACCATTAAAAAGTAAGATAAATGCCCTCTAAGATTGTAATTTTACAGGGAAACGTTTGTTGAGAGGAAATAAATTCGTAAATTCGCCATGTCAGTAGACATAAAATAACGAAATTGTATAACCAAAAACACTCATCAAATGAAAAAGCATAATTTCAGTGCAGGCCCTTCCATTCTCCCTCGCGAAGTAATAGAAGAAACAGCGAAAGCCATTCTCGATTTCAACGGTTCAGGTCTTTCTGTGTTGGAAGTCAGCCATCGTGGCAAGGATTTTCAGGCAGTTATGGATGAAGCCGTTGCTTTGTTTAAGGAAATACTTAACATCCCCGAAGGGTATTCGGTACTTTTCCTGGGCGGTGGTGCCAGTATGCAGTTCTGCATGGTGCCTTACAACTTCCTTGAGAAGAAGGCAGCTTACCTGAACACCGGTGTTTGGGCTAAAAAAGCGATGAAAGAGGCGAAAGGCTTTGGCGAAGTGGTTGAGGTAGCTTCTTCGGCTGATGCGAACTATACGTTTATCCCTAAAGACTTTACCATACCTGCTGATGCTGATTATTTCCATGTGACCACCAACAATACGATTTATGGTACGGAATTGAAGGGAGATCTTGATTCACCGGTTCCGATGGTAGCCGACATGTCTTCCGATATCTTCTCCCGTCCGGTGGACGTTTCGAAGTATATTTGTATCTACGGCGGTGCTCAGAAGAATTTGGCTCCCTCCGGCGTTACATTCGTCATAGTAAAAGACGATGCGGTAGGCAAGGTGTCACGTTACATCCCGAGCATGCTGAATTATAAGACCCATATCGACGGCGGTTCCATGTTCAACACACCTCCCGTATTGCCTATCTATTCCGCCATGCAGACTTTGCGCTGGATCAAGGCTCAGGGTGGCGTCAAAGAGATGGATCGCCGGGCTACGGAGAAGGCAGACATGCTGTATGCCGAGATAGACCGCAACAAGATGTTTGTAGGGACAGCTGCTAAGGAGGACCGTTCGCGCATGAATATCTGCTTTGTGATGGCACCGGAATATAAGGATCTGGAAGCCGATTTCCTGAAGTTCGCTACGGATAAAGGAATGTCCGGCATCAAAGGGCACCGCTCGGTGGGTGGCTTCCGTGCATCTTGCTACAATGCAATGCCGAAAGAGAGCGTACAGGCATTGATTGACTGCATGCAGGAATTTGAGAAACTTCATTAATAATGTGATTTTACCACAGAGCAAACGGAAAGGATACAGGGCTCTCTTGAATGACGGCATTTGGTGTCTGCGGTATCCTCTGTGGTAAATTCTCCCAAAATAGAATAAGAGAAATGAAAGTACTTGTTGCAACCGAAAAGCCATTTGCCAAGATTGCGGTGGATGGCATCAAGAAAGAAATAGAAGGAGCCGGATTTGAATTGGTTCTGCTTGAGAAATATACAGATAAAGCCCAACTGCTTGACGCAGTGAAAGATGCGAATGCCATTATTATCCGTAGTGACATCATCGACGCCGAGGTGCTCGATGCAGCGAAAGAGTTGAAAATAGTAGTTCGTGCCGGTGCCGGATACGATAATGTAGACCTGAATGCAGCCACTGCACACGGTGTATGTGTGATGAATACTCCGGGACAGAACTCGAATGCTGTAGCCGAGTTGGTGTTTGGCCTGCTTGTTTATGCTGTCCGTAACTTCTATAACGGAACATCGGGTACGGAGTTGATGGGAAAGAAACTGGGTATCCACGCATACGGTAATGTAGGACGCAATGTGGCGCGTATTGCCAAGGGGTTCGGTATGGAACTCTATGCTTATGACGCTTTCTGCCCGAAAGATGTGATAGAGAAAGATGGGGTGAAAGCCGTCGACTCTGCCGAAGAGCTTTATAAGACCTGTAACATCGTCTCACTGCACATTCCTGCTACAGCCGAAACGAAAAATTCCATCAATCATGATCTGCTGGCCAATATGCCGAAAGGGGCTATCCTGGTTAATACGGCCCGCAAAGAAGTGATCAATGAAGACGAATTGATCCAGTTGATGGAGGAACGGCCGGACTTTAAATACATCACAGACATCATGCCTGCGGCCAATACGAAGTTCGCCGAACTCTTTGCCGGACGTTATTTCTCGACTCCGAAGAAGATGGGAGCACAGACGGCCGAGGCGAATATCAATGCCGGTATTGCAGCTGCACGGCAGATTGTGGGTTTCCTGAAAGAGGGTTGTGAAAAGTTTAGAGTGAATAAGTAATCTGCAGTTCTTATGGCAACAATAAAACCATTTAAAGGCATCCGTCCTCCGCAGGACTTGGTAGAACAGGTCGCTTCACGTCCGTATGACGTGCTGAATTCAGAAGAGGCTCGTGCAGAAGCTGCCGGGAACGATAAATCATTGTACCACATCATTAAACCGGAAATAGACTTTCCCGTCGGGACAGATGAACATGATGAGAAGGTGTATGCGAAAGCGGCAGAGAATTTCCGTCTGTTCCGTGATAAAGGATGGCTGGTGCAGGATGACAAAGAGAATTATTATATCTATGCCCAGACCATGAATGGCAAGACACAGTATGGGCTGGTGGTGGGTGCTTACGTGCCCGATTATATGAACGGTGTCATCAAAAAGCACGAACTCACCCGGCGTGACAAGGAAGAAGACCGCATGAAGCATGTCCGTGTGAACAATGCCAACATCGAACCGGTGTTCTTTGCTTATCCCGACAATGCGGTGCTCGATGCCATTATCCGCAAGTATACGGCTCAAAAGCCGGTATACGATTTTATTGCTCCCGGTGACGGATTCGGACACACTTTCTGGGGTGATCGACAACAGCGAAGACATTGCTGTCATCACCAAGGAGTTTGCTGCCATGCCGGCGCTTTATATAGCCGACGGGCATCATCGTTCGGCTGCCGCTGCCCTGGTAGGGGCCGAAAAGGCAAAGCAGAATCCTAATCATCGCGGAGACGAAGAATACAACTATTTCATGGCCGTATGTTTCCCCGCCAACCAGTTGACTATTATCGACTACAACCGGGTGGTGAAAGATCTCAATGGCTTGACGCCTGCCGAATTTCTGACCGCCCTTGGAAAGAATTTTGAGATCGAAGAGAAAGGTAAAGAGATTTATAAACCCAATGCGTTGCATAACTTTGCGCTCTATCTGGATGGTAAATGGTATAGCCTGACAGCCAAACCGGGTACTTATGACGACAATGATCCTATAGGTGTATTGGATGTGACCATCTCTTCCAACCTGATTCTGGACGAAATTCTGGGAATCAAGGATCTGCGTTCGGATCGCCGGATCGACTTTGTAGGGGGAATCCGCGGCTTGGGCGAATTGAGCAGACGGGTTGGACAGTGGCGAAATGAAAGTGGCTTTGGCCCTTTATCCTGTTTCAATGAAGCAATTGATGGATATTGCCGATACAGGAAACATTATGCCTCCGAAGACTACCTGGTTCGAACCGAAACTGCGTTCGGGGCTGGTGATACACGAGCTCGAATAAAAAGAGATCCGATACCGGATTGAGGAGTGTTTGGGTATGGAAAACAGAGGAGGGGATGTACCCAAACTCGTTATTCACCACAAATTGCATGGACTTATACAGATAAATTATTGGTTGTCAGTAAATTGATGACGTTCTGTGTTAATCCGTGTAATTTGTGGTGAATTCGTTTTGTGTTTCGGACTATTCAAATATGTACGTTTTTCCGTATCTTTGCCGCCGAAGTAATTATTATCAGGAAACAGATATGGGACGAAAAGAAGAATACAAATTGCAGAACGAACAATTCATGCAGACATTACGCACCGAAGCGGATGTACACGAATTGCCATGCGGCATATTATATAAGGTTTTGGAGGAAGGTACCGGCGCAGCCACGCCCCGTTCCAACAGTGTGGTGTCGGTTCATTACAAGGGCACTCTTATCAATGGACGTGAATTTGATAATTCCTGGAAGCGGAACTGTCCCGAAGCTTTTCGTCTGAACGAGGTTATCGAAGGATGGCAGATTGCTCTGCAAAAGATGCGGGTGGGAGATCACTGGATCGTCTACATCCCTTATAATATGGGCTATGGCACACGTACCAGTGGCCCGATTCCGGCTTTTTCAACTTTGATTTTCGAGGTACAATTACTGGGTATAGCTTGAACCATCAAAAAAAGATTCCGGATATCATGACAGAAGATACCTATAAGACCATCACTGAAGTCTCGGAGGGAACATATACCGAGAAACGAAGCAAATTTATTGCCATCGCTCTCCCGGTTCGTACCTTGGAAGAGATTAAAGTGCATCTGGAGGCGTACCAGAAGAAATACTATGATGCCCGCCACGTCTGCTATGCCTATATGCTGGGACACGAGCGGAAGAATTTTCGTGCCAACGATAACGGAGAGCCGTCGGGTACTGCCGGCAAACCGATTCTGGGACAGATCAACTCGAACGAACTGACGGATATACTGATTATTGTGGTTCGTTATTTCGGAGGGATCAAGTTGGGCACTAGTGGACTGATTGTGGCCTATAAGGCCGCCGCCGCCGAGGCCATCGCTGCCTGCACCATTGTAGAGAAAACTGTGGACGAGGAAGTAACCGTACTTTTCGAGTATCCTTTTATGAACGATGTCATGCGGATTGTAAAGGAGGAGGAACCGGAGATTCTGTCTCAGTCGTATGATATGGATTGCAGCATGACGCTTCGTATCCGGCAGTCGGCAATGCCCCGTTTAAGGTCCCGGCTGGAGAAAGTGGAGACTGCCCGCATTACAGATGAACAGGAAGGAAATGGATAGTAGAGATAGGGGGTGCGTCGGAACTCTGTGATGAATGATGACACACCTCTCCGAAATAATAAAAAAAGATAGATAGAATGGCATTTGAAGCAACAAAAAGAGAGTGGAGCGAGTTGTACGTCTTTTTCCGTCTGCTGGCGGATGGAAAAGTATCGCTTGGAACTCCGCAGGCAAAGAAAGAAGATGAAAAGTACCGGCCCATTGCAATGATCCAGCGTGAAGAGCATGATGGCACCCGGCGTTACTATATTGAAGAAGAGGTCATCCGGATGGAAGGTGAGAAGGTGGAGAAAAGTATTCCCCGTGAGGACTTTGCAACAGTGGCGGACCTGATTCTGGACGCGATTAAAAATTCTTCGGCGGATGAAGTTACGTCACCCGACGGGGTGGAGGAGTTCCTGGACGAGGCAGGTATCTTTGATCTGGAAGCCCGGACGGAGGACCGTACCGACTTCTCGATTGCTTTCTGGCATCCTGAAGCTCCGTTGGCGGGTTTCAATGTCCGTTCGCGTCTCAGTGCGATGAATCCGCTGTTGGATGGTGGACGTGCGGCGAACCTGAAGTTGGAGCAGTCCGGTATCAAGTTTGCCACTCCGACCGTCAATAAGATTAATGCCCTCCCTGAATCACCCACGGAGGTGGCCGAGCGTATGATGATGATCGAGCGTCTGGGAGGTGTGCTGAAGTATTCGGACGTAGCGGACCGTGTGTTCCGTTGCAATCTGCTGATGATCGATCTGCACTTCCCTCGTGTGCTGGCAGAGATGGTGCGTATGATGCACCTGGACGGCATCACACGCGTCAGTGAACTGACCGAACAGATGAAGATCATAAATCCTCTCAAGATAAAAGAGGAACTGATCAGCAAGCATGGCTTTTACGAGTTTAAAATGAAGCAGTTTCTGCTGGCACTTGCCTTGGGTATGCGTCCGGCCAAAATATACAATGGGACCGATTCGGCAGTTGAGGGTATATTGCTGGTCGATGGCAAAGGTGAGGTACTGTGCTATCATAAATCGGAAAAGAAAACATTTGAGGACTTTCTTTATCTGAATTCGCGTCTCGAAAAGGGATCGGTTGATAAAGACAAGTATGGCTTCCTCGAGAGAGAGAACGGAGTGTATTATTTCAAACTGAATGTAAAGATTGGGTTGATTAAAAGATAAATCCGATTGGCAGGAGAATAGATAATGAAGACAAATGAAGTTTTAGAGACCATTAAGGCACGGCGTAGTGTACGTGCGTATGATCGAAAGCAGATTCCGGCGGATGACTTGAACGCCATCCTGGAAGCGGGGGCTTACGCGCCGAGCGGCATGCATTATGAAACGTGGCACTTTACTGCCGTCCGTAATACGGTGAAACTGGAGGAACTGAATGAACGGATCAAAGGGGCATTTGCCAAAAGTGATGACAAGCATCTTCGGGAACGGGGCACAGTGAGACGTATTGCTGTTACTATCATGCCCCAACCTTGGTCATCGTGTCCAATGAACCCAAGCAATGGTGGGCCGGGATGGATTGTGCCTGTGCTATCGAGAATATGTTTCTGGCAGCCACTTCACTGGGCATCGCTTCCTGTTGGATCAATCAGCTCGGTACGACCTGTGATGATCCGGAGGTACGGGCCTATCTGACTTCTCTCGGAGTGCCCGAAAATCATAAAGTTTATGGTTGCGTAGCTTTGGGATATAAAGCGGAAGGCGCATTGTTGAAAGAAAAGACAGTTAAAGCCGGTACGATAACCATCGTGGAATAGGATATTAAGATTCACCACAGAGTTTCACAGAGTTTAAATTGACCACAGAGTCTCACAGAGTTTATCTTTTATGATTTCTACTCTGTGATACTCCGTGCTACTCTGTGGTGAATCGTGAATCAGTTGTTGCTTAGCTTACTTCAGTCGAAGCAGCCGTAGCATGTGGGCAGCAGTTTGCGATCGCCCAGCGTATTATCTACACGGGCTACATTTACCCAGAACTTATTCTCACGCACACTCTCTATCGGATATGCGGCTTTTTCACGCGTATAGCAGTGTTCCCACTGATCGCTTACTACTTCATATTCAGGGTGCGGAGCATTTATCAGTACATTGTCTTCCTTATCGGCTTCACCGTTTTTCACTTCCTGAATTTCGTTCCAGATGGTCAACATCGTAAGGACGAAGTTATCCAGTTCGGAGAGGCTTTCGCTTTCAGTGGGCTCGATCATCAGTGTGCCGTGCACGGGGAAGGAGAGGGTAGGAGCATGATAGCCGTAGTCCATCAGGCGTTTGGCAATATCATTTTCGCTGATACCGGTTTCTTCGTATACCTTGCGACATTCCAGAATCATCTCGTGTCCCACAAAGCCGTTGGCTCCCCGGTATACAATGCCATACGTATCTTTCAGGCAAGCAGCCAGATAGTTTGCATTGAGAATGGCTGTCTTGGTTGCCATTGTCAGTCCTTCGGCACCCATCATACGGATATAGCCGTAGGTGATAGGCAGAATACCGGCACTGCCAAACGGTGCGGCGGATACTTCGTTCTGTGAGTTGCCAAACAGTCCGTGTCCCGGAAGGAACGGTACCAGATGTTCCGCTACACAGATCGGACCTACGCCGGGGCCTCCTCCTCCGTGGGGAGATGCAAAGGTTTTATGCAGATTCAGGTGACAGACGTCCGCTCCGATAAATCCCGGATTCGTCAGTCCTACCTGTGCATTCATGTTGGCTCCATCCATATATACCTGAGCTCCACAGGCGTGAATGATTTGGGCAGATCTCTACGATTTCCGTTTCAAAGATACCGTGTGTCGAGGGATAGGTGATCATCAGTGCGGCCAGGTCATCCTATTTTCTTCAGCTTTGGCACGGAGGTCATCCATATCTACGTTTCCATGTTTATCACATGCACAAGTTACAGTGGTGAATCCGGCCTGGATGGCTGATGCGGGATTGGTGCCGTGTGCAGATGCGGGGATCAATACTTTGTTGCGGTGTCCTTGTCCGATGCTTTCAAGATAGGCACGGATGGTGCGCAGACCGGCATACTCACCGGCAGCACCGGAATTGGGTTGCAGGCTTACTCCGGCAAATCCGGTGATGACTTTCAGCTCTTCACTCAGGTTGTGAATCAGTTCGCGGTATCCGGCCGCCTGATCCTCCGGAACAAGCGGGTGCATGCACATAAACTCAGCACAGCTCAGAGGTAACATTTCGGCTGCCGCATTCAGTTTCATGGTGCAGGAACCGAGTGAAATCATCGATTGTGCCAATGAAATATCCTTCCGGTCGAGACGCTTGATGTAGCGCATCATTTCCGTTTCGGTATGATATTTAGAGAATACTTCGTGTGTGAGGTAAGGGGTCTGGCGTTTCAATTCCTCGCTGATGATAGTTGCTTCGGGGATGTCATCCACTTTCTGGAAGTCTTTTCCGGCAGCGATGGCAAAGATAGACAGTAGAATGTTGGCAGCTGCTACGTCGGTTGTTTCGTCAATACTCAGTCCCACGTCTCCATTATCAAAAATAGCGCAGGTTGACCTCTTTGCTCAGAGCGATGGTGCGAATCTGCTGTGCCGATACGCTGTCGGGCAAAATGAACCGGAGAGTATCGAAATACTGTTTGTTCACTTGCTTGAATCCCAGTTTACCGATACTCTTTTCCAGGAAAACGGTAATGCTATGGATGCGTGAAGCGATGTTACGGATACCTTCCTGTCCGTGATAGACGGTATAGAATCCTGCCATGGTAGCGAGCAGTGCCTGAGCGGTACAGATATTGGAAGTCGCTTTTTTCCCGTTTGATATGCTGTTCGCGTGTCTGGAGTGCCATGCGGTAACAGAGTTTGCCATATTTATCTTTCGACCATCCGATGATACGTCCCGGCATGTTGCGTTTGTATTCGTCACGGGTAGCGAAATAACCGGCCGAAGGACCACCGTAGAACATGGGAGTACCCAAGCGTTGTGTGGTACCGAATACAATGTCCGCTCCCCATTCGCCCGGAGGGGTAAGTAGTGCAAGACTCAGGATATCGGCAGCCACAGCTACCTTGCAGTTGGCTGTATGTGCTTTTTCGGTAAATTCGCGGTAGTCTTCCGCATTACCGTTTGCATTGGGATATTGCAGGACGCAGGCAAAGAGGTCATCTGTAAATTCAAGATCCCGGAACTTTCCGGTACGGATTTCAATGCCTTGCGGGATGGCGCGAGTGGTGATGACCGCCAAGGTCTGCGGGAAGATATTTTCGTCGATAAACACCACGTTGGCTCCCGCCTTCTGCTGGTTGCGTGAACGCAAGCCATACATCATCGTCACAGCTTCGGCGGCAGCGGTGGCTTCGTCCAGCAGTGAACAGTTGGCCAAGGGCATGGCGGTCAGGTCACATACGGCAGTTTGGAAGTTCATCAGGGCTTCCAGTCTTCCTTGCGAAACTTCTGTCTGGTAAGGAGTATAAGAAGTATACCAGACCGGATTCTCGAATACATTTCGCTGGATGACTGCCGGGGTGATCGTGTTGTACCATCCCATACCGATATAAGTGGTGAACAGTTTGTTTTTGCCTGCCAGTTCAGCGATGTGGCGGGCAAACTCGTATTCGGTCATCGGTGCGGGTAGTGCCAGAGGTGCTTTGAGCCGGATGTTGGCCGGAATGGTTTTATCGATCAGTTCGTCGAGCGAAGCAACTCCAATTTTCCGGAGCATTACTTCGGCATCCGCTTTGTTGACGCCGATGTGGCGGCAGGCTAATAAATCGGTTTTCATGTTATTAATGATTTATTTATAATAAGGTTTGTTGATAATCTCTTACCTGAAGAACGGATTTTCCGCCTTCTCTATTCCGATGGTAGTCGGTGCTCCGTGCCCCGGATATACGATTGTTTCGTTGGGGAGGACGAACAGGCGGCTGCAGATATGCTCTTTCAGTTCATCAAAGTTGCCTCCGGCCAGGTCGGCCCGTCCGATGCTTCCCTGAAACAGCACATCGCCCGAAAACATACAGTTGTCAGCCCGGCAGTAATAGACAAGGCTTCCGGGAGAGTGTCCCGGTACATGGATTGCTTCCAGTGTTGTGTTTCCGAAGGTGATGATGTCTCCGTCATGGAGATATTTTCCCAGTGGGACGGGTGCTTCATTCAGTTGGAAACCGAACATGCGACTCTGTTTGGGGGCTTCGTCTATCCAGTACTCGTCGGCCTGATTGGCTTCGGCAGACAGCCCGAACTCGCGAAGCATGAATGGATTTCCGAAAATGTGATCCAGATGCAGGTGAGTGTTCAGCAGATGTTTTATGTTCAGATTGTTGGTGACGATGAAGTTCTTTAAAGCTTGTTTCTCTTCGTCATAAAAGCAGCCCGGATCTATCACGACTGCCTCGTTCGTTTCGTCCCATAAAACGTAGCAGTTTACGGGAAACATATTGAACTCAAATCTCTTAATTTTCATGACTATGTTGTTTGATCGTTTAAATCGTTACATATACCACTTTCTTGGTTTGAAAGAACTCCTCATCGAAATCTTCATTCAGGTTATGCATACTTGTCTTATGCTTAAACGGCATCGCCTCGTGTTCCAGTTCGCCTCCTTTCAGGCAGATAAGTCCGTTGGGGAGAGCATTTTGCTGTTTGGGCGAGATGTTTTTCCGGATAATCTTTATCAGGTCGGCCAGGGGCATCACGGCACGGCTGACAACGAAGTCGAATGTTTGTTTCTCTTCTTCGGCCCGTGCATGGCGGAAAGTGACATTTTTAAGTCCGATGGCATTGGCTACCTCGGTTGCCACACGTACTTTCTTGCCGATGCTGTCCACCAGATGGAATTTCGTGTCCGGAAAAAGAATGGCCAACGGTATTCCGGGGAATCCCCCTCCGGTGCCGAGGTCCATGACACTGCTGCCGGCCCGGAAACGGATGATGCGGGCGATACCCAGCGAATGAAGCACATGGTGTTCGTACAGATTCTCGATATCCTTGCGTGAGATTACGTTGATTTTAGAATTCCAGTCAATGTAAAGTTCGTAAAGCGCAGCGAATTGTTTGCGTTGCTCTTCCGTCAAGTCGGGAAAGTATTTAAGAAGAAGCTTCACTCCGTTTTCCCTCCGGCAGAGGGGAGGAAGGAAGTTTGTTCTGTTGTATTCATAAGGTTGTAATATATCTGTATTTTAATAATAAAGTTAGATTATTTTGATTTCATCTCTCCGATGATCGGGTTGCTGCCCAGCATGTGTTCCATCATTTCGTATGGAATCTTAATTTCTACCGGTCCCATGGCATACGGGGTGATATCATATACATTATAATAAAAGGTGATGCCGTCTTTGTCCAGATAGAAGTTTTCCGTCGGGGCAATATCTCCGGTAGAGCCGTAACCCATATCCTCGAGTGCTTCGTGCGTTGTCACTTTCTTGTCCGCCATCAACTGATTCCACAGCAAGTCGGTCAGTGCTTCCTTATAATCACCAGTGAAAATATCATCCAGCTTCAGCGGACGCAGGTTTATCAGGTCCATATTCAGGAAAGTTGTCATGTAAATGCCGTGTGCGCCTCCGGTATATTCATTGTAGTTAATGCGATAGACCAACAGATTCTTATAATAAAGTTGCACGTGGCTTTCTATCCCTTTATAGTATGAGTACCATGCACCGATGGAGCCTTCACTCTCTTTGTTCTTTTCGTCTTCGGCATACATCGGTTCGAGGTCTGTGCGATATTCTTTTACGTAATGTTCGGTGTACTCCTTGACCACCTGCGCCGGTTTCTCTCCGATATATCCTTCACCGAAGCAGGCGGCTATAAAGTAGCTGTTCAGGCTGTCTTTCAGTTTATTGTCCGTCGACTTCACCGGATAGGCAAAATTGATGGTCAGATTACATGCCGGTTTTGCGGTATCTCCGAAGAGATGTGCTGTTTCGTTTACCTGTATACTGTCGAATTCCAGTGCACCGGTATTCTTGTTCATCTTGTCACCGCAAGAAAATAAAAAGCCACTTGTAGCAAGTATTATCGCAAGCAGGCTGACATATTGTTTTTTCATAAGGGGTTCTTCTTTAAATTCAACATTTATATAATCGTTCACTATCGACAAATATAGTTCATATTAGTGAATCGACAGCATAAAAAAGAAAAAGAATGTGGCAGGCTGGTTAAATCTGCTTATCTTTGCAACCGTTATGAAGAGATTCCGCTATATACTTGCCGTTATTCTTTCTCTCCTTATAGTATATGTAGGAGCGGGAGTCTCTGTTGCCCAATATTGTTGCAGTGGTTGTGAAACGGCCAATTGTTGCTGTGCCGACAAATGCGGCTTCTGTGGTAAGTTTGACTTTGAGTTCCATAAATCATGCCGGGGCGAGGGATGTACGGCGACCATCTATAAGCTTGATCTGGTAAAGCAGGCATTCGAATCCTCTGTTCCTGCTCCTGTCAGCTTGTTGCTTTGTGACCAGGTATCGGACTTGCTATGCGCTCTTTTCCGCGATGAGGTGTTGGATCCTCCTTATGTGATACCGCCACCCAAGACAAGTTCCCGGCATTATCTGGCTCTTTATTCTACTTTGCTTATTTAGTTTCTTCGATTTTTATTGTTTGGATTGCATCGCAGATTGCACTGGCTTTGACCGTTTAAGGATTGATTCCGTAGATTGTTGGAGCCGGGTAACTTGTGTCACCCTGTGCAGTCTGCGGTGAATCCTATCTGTTTCTTATTGAATATAAACCGAATAAAAAAGACAAACGAAGAAATTTAATGAAATACATGTTATTGACCGGACTGCTTCTCGGCAGTCTGACCGTACAGGCGCAAGTGAGCGGTACGGTGAAAGATCAGGCAGGCGAACCGATTATAGGCGCCAACGTTTTCTGGAAAAACATTTCCGGTGGGGTAGCCACTCGTGAGGACGGTACTTTTTCCATATCTAAACCCGACAAGTCCAATCATCTGATCGTAAGTTTTATAGGTTACGAAAACGACACCATACAAGTGAACGATAAGAAAGCCGTTCTGGACGTGGTGCTGCGCGAAGGGATGGAACTGAGTGAAGTGCAGATTGTCAGCCGTAAGTTGAGTACGCTGAAGTTGCGCAGCAGTGTGATGAACGAAGAGATCATTACCAGCGACGAGCTCTGCCGTGCGGCATGTTGCAATCTCGGTGAAAGTTTTGTTACCAATCCGTCGGTAGACGTCAGCTATTCGGATGCTGCAACGGGAGCGAAACAGATCAAGTTGCTCGGGCTTTCCGGAACCTATGTGCAGATGCTGACCGAGAATATCCCGAACTATCGTGGTGCTGCTTCTCCTTATGGGTTGGGTTATGTGCCCGGTCCCTGGATGCATAGCATACAGGTTTCAAAGGGAATCTCGTCAGTAAAAAACGGTTACGAGGCCCTTACGGGGCAGATCAATGTTGAGTTTAAGAAGCCACAGTTGCCTGAGGCCGATTGGGTTTCGGCCAACCTTTTTGCCAGTACTACCAATCGTTATGAAGCGAATGCAGACGCCACCGTGAAACTGTCCAAGCGGTGGAGTACTTCATTGCTGGCGCATTACGAGAATGAAACAAAGGCACACGACGGCAATGATGACGGCTTTGCCGATATTCCCCGGATAGAGCAGTATAACTTCTGGAATCGCTGGGCATATATGGGGGATCATTATGTGTTTCAGGCAGGCATCAAGGCATTGGACGAAAGCAGAAAAGGCGGTCAGGTGAGTCATAGCGGCGTGCCGGCAGCCGATCGGTATGAAATAGACATCGACACCCGGCGCTACGAGGCCTTTACCAAGAATGCCTATATATTTAATAAGGAGAAGAATACCAATCTTGCACTGATTCTGTCCGGTACGTTGCACAATCAAGATGCACTTTATGGACGGAAGATCTATAACGTCGACCAATCCAACGCCTATGCTTCACTTATGTTCGAAACCGAATTTACGAAAGAGCACAATCTATCTGCAGGCTTCAGCTATAATTATGACGGATACGACCAGCATTACCGACTGACCAATAACGCTGAAACACCGTTGACGAAAGCTTTTGCACGTGAATCGGTGGGCGGAGCCTACGCACAGTATACCTTCAACCTGGATAATAAGTTTGTGTTGATGGCCGGACTTCGTGGCGACCATAGCAGTGAGTACGGATTCTTTGTGACTCCGCGTGCGCACATTAAGTACAACCCCAATGACTTTGTTCATTTCCGTCTTTCCGCCGGAAAGGGATATCGCACCAACCATGTGCTTGCCGAGAATAATTATCTGATGGCAAGCAGCCGCAAGGTGAGCATCGCCGATCATCTCGATCAGGAAGAGGCTTGGAATTATGGAGCAAGCATATCGGGATATATCCCGCTTTTCGGGAAGACGCTGAACCTGAACCTGGAATACTATTACACCGACTTCCTGAAACAGGTCGTTGTCGATATGGATACGAATCCGCACGAGGTGGCCTTTTACAATCTCGACGGACGCTCGTACTCACAGGTATTTCAGGTGGAGGCCACTTATCCCTTCTTTCAGGGATTCTCGCTGACTGCCGCATATCGCTGGACAGACGCCAAGACTACCTATAATCATCAATTGATGGAGAAGCCCCTGACGGGAAAATATAAAGGCCTCGTCACTGCCTCTTATCAGACTCCGCTGGGTTTGTGGCAGTTTGATGCCACATGGCAGATGAACGGGGGAGGACGTATGCCCAATCCGTACACACTTGCCGACGGAACCTCTTCGTGGGATGCACGCTACAAAGGCTTCAGCCAACTCAGCGCCCAAGTGACACGCTACTTCCGCCGCTGGTCGATATACATCGGGGGCGAAAACCTGACTAATTTTAAACAGAAGAATCCGATTATCGATGCTGCCGATCCTTGGGGCGACCGTTTTGACTCGACCATGATATGGGGGCCGGTTCATGGAGCGAAAGGATATATCGGAGTCAGGTTCAATCTGGCGAGAGATTAAGAATAAAAAGTGACAGATCACAGAATTTATCAATACTAATACTTACATTTATGAAGACTAAAAAAATGATTGCTACCCTGGTGGTGGCTTTGCTCTCGGTGACGGCCGTTATGGCAAAGACTTCCGTACTGTCGTTTCAAAGTGGCACAGATGGAATGTGCCAACTGCGAACGAAAGGTGAAGAACAATATCAAGTTCGAGAAAGGGCTTAAAAACTTTACAACCGATCTTAAGGAACGAACTGTTACCATTACCTATGATGCCGAGAAGACAAATGTTGAAAAGCTGAAAGAAGGCTTTCGGAAATTTAAATACGAAGCTGTAGTCATAAAGGAGGCAAAGGAAACGGACAAGAAGTGAACATTGTTCTTTACCTCATTGTTTATTAGATAGTATATATAATAATAGATTATGAGTAATATAACAAAGAAAGCGTTTCCTGTACTGAATATGCACTGTGCAGGGTGCGCTAATAATGTGGAAAAAACAGTGAAGAAACTGGCCGGTGTGGTAGACGCATCGGTCAACTTCGCCACAAACACACTGTCCGTTTCGTACGAGGCCGACAAGCTGACCCCCGGAGAGATCCGTGCGGCTGTACTTGCCGCAGGTTATGACCTGATAGTGGAAGAGGCCCTGAAAGAGGAACGTCAGGAGGAGGCACAGGAGAAACACTACCGGCTGCTGAAACGGCAGGTTATCGGTGCATGGATCTTCGTTGTTCCTATGTTGCTGTTTTCTATGGTTCTGATGCATGTACCTTTCTCTAACGAGATCCAGTTGATACTGGCCCTCCCTGTAATGATCTTTTTTGGTGGATCTTTCTACGTCAACGCCTGGCGGCAGGCACGTCTGGGGAGGAGTAACATGGATACGCTGGTGGCACTGAGTACCTCCATCGCATTCCTGTTCAGTGTCTTCAATACATTTTTCCCTGAGTTCTGGTATAGCCGCGGACTTGAGCCGCACGTCTATTACGAAGCCGCAGTAGTCATCATTGCCTTTGTACTGACCGGAAAGTTAATGGAAGAGCGTGCTAAGGGAAACACCTCTACCGCCATTCGTAAATTGATGGGACTTCAGCCCCGTGTGGCCCGGGTGCTTCGCGAAGGGATCGAAGAAGACATCCTGATA
>ENA-OQJF01000119-OQJF01000119.1-human-gut-metagenome-genome-assembly--contig:-NODE-119-length-20109-cov-3.480282_pt1 | contig 20109 bp, 18 predicted proteins | sample MGYA00242595_ERZ504761 | MGnify/ENA primary metagenome ERZ504761 (study PRJEB26092, sample SAMD00036367) | human gut metagenome | host: Homo sapiens | study: EMG produced TPA metagenomics assembly of...
CGGTAACATCAGTAACAAACGGTAAGAATCGGTAACTAAAAATAGTTATATTTACTCTAAAATTTAGACACAATATAAATAATGCACGTATCTACCGTATTGTGACGAGATGTTGGTTGCAATTTATGATACCGTTCAAATAATTTGGAAATATAAAATAACTGTAAATAAATATATTGCAGAAAACGTGTTAGTCCCCATTCTTTTTATATCTTACCATAACATTGCCTTCGGATTCTATTTTACAGTTTCCACCATGAACATATACATAAACTTTAGCCACATCGCTTTGCCTTACATGTAGTTTAGCCCGATCATATACACTTACAAAAACTTTGGCACAATCCTCCACTTCAAGAGTCAATTCACTATCATGCCGACAATGGAGAGTAACAACTTAGTAAATTTACCGAAAAGAAAGTTTTACCTGAACATTTACCGTTCAGTACATATACCACCATTGTCGCCTCCGATCACTGGTTCATCAACAAAAATATGGTTTTGATGAAGCAGACTCCGGTACAAAATTGCCTTTTATATATTCCACCGTCGGATAATCGTGTTCAATACAAAAATCAATGCCCCGTATATACATTCCGATCAATTCTTGCTGGCTTTTATTGTTTTGCCAGTCACCTTGCCATTGTGTGCAGAGGCCATACGATACGGCATGACCTCTCAATTCACTATTCAATCTGTTCATAATCATATATTAAACTTGTTTACACCGTTTATATTCCTATGTAGTATATCCCTGATTTCTTCCACAAATTCCACATTCTTTGCTGTATTTATCTGTATCATTGTCAGTTGTTGTAATTGTGCTTGTGCTATTACATTATAGGCCGGGAACAATTCTTCAACCAATCTGCGCACATACTCCCGTTTAACACTCACGTCAGCCCGGATTGCATTTATATAAGAAGCCAAAAGGTTAGCGGTATTTTCAGTAACATTCTGTATGCCTTTAGATAAACCACTTCCACTGTCTTCTTCCTCTTCCTTCATACTGATACCATATTTCTTTTCCATATAGTTATTCAGTTTGTCAAGCATGGAATAGTAATCATCGGTTTTCTCACTTACCCCCATTAGATAGTCCGCAATACTTTCCAACTCCTTTTCGTCAAGAGAGAAATCCTTGCCGAAATAACCACTCATTCCATCCTCACCAAAAAGCATCTTTTGAAGCTGTTGCATGGCCGGTTCCAAAATACTTATTTTGAGAATGGAGTTCATAACATCACCCATAATGTCGGCAACCTTATTTTTGAAAGCTTCGGCACCATCCTCGCCTTTCTGCCATGCCTCATACAAGGCATCTCCCAACTGCGAAGCCCAGTCTTTCAAATTAATGCCATAAAGAGATTCAGCCGTTTCTTCGGCAAAATCCTTTATTTGCTGTTTCATCTCCGCAATCTGATTCTCATAATCAGCCACTTTGCTATCATCCGTCTTCTTCTTGTCAATTTCGGCTTGCCGCTGTTTCTCCAATTCTGAAAGTTGTTCTTGCATCAAGGCACGTTGATACCCGTATGCACCGCCTTCATCGTATGCCGAAACACGTTTTTGAAGTTTTTCCGCTTCCTGCTTATATTTCTGCAAAGACATCAAATCGAAGATGTTGATCTTCCCCTTATTGCGTATTGCCTCAATCTGATTATTTAATTGATTCAACCGGGTACGGTCATTTTCTGCATCTACAAGTTTTAGTTCCGTGCCACTGCCCAAGAAACGTTCAAGAATACCGTCAATCTGTTCGTATATATACTGCAACTGTTGAGCACGAAGTTTACTTTTTTCAATAGCCTTATCAAGCTTTTTGTCATGTGCTTGTGCTATCTTCCCAATCCAGTTTACAGCTTCACCGGCAGCGGCAGCAATACCACCAACTATTCCACCTTTGGCGAATCCCTGCCCGATATTGCTTATAGAAGACATGGCATCCTGCACATTACCCATCGTGTCGGCCATACCCTCATTGCCCAAAGCATCGAACATGGAAGACATCTGTCCTGCAAAATTGCCGACAAGATCAGCACTTTCAGCGGCACTTTCTCCTATGGCTGCAATTTTTTCTATGGTACCCTTTTCATCTTTATCTCCACTGGAGAATAAAGAACGAATATTTTTTATGAGAGTGGCAAACGGATTCTTCTGTAATCCGGCCTTATATAAGTCTTGTATGGCTTTCTTTAACTTCTCAATTTGAGAATATTCTCCTGAAACATCAATCCGTTTACCATTCTCATCCAAATACCAAGAAGTAAAAGCTGTTGGCTTTCCATTCTTGTTTTTAGTTACAGAAGCATTATCAATAATCTGTTGCGCATAATCGGATGCTTGCTGTATCTGTCCGTATGATTTATAGGTCTGATCTCCAAATATCTGTTCCCATACCGGAAGAAGTTCAAGCAGTTGTCCCCTTAGTTTTGCCAGTTCCTCCTTATATTCGGTAAAAAGAGCTTTCTGTCCGGGAGTCATGCCTTCAACATTCCCAACAAGTTCATTATTTTCACCAATGAAGGTGCCGGTTAAGGGAGCATATTTCTCGCTTAAGTCCCGTATCTTTTCAGCGATAGATTTGTATTTGTTGAGGGCAGTAACTTCTTTCAGCTTTACTTCCAAACTATCTTTTTCAATAGCTTCTTTAGCTTCCTTCCATGCACTGAAAAACTGTTTATACAAAACACTGTCTTTACCTCCAAGTGATTCTGTGGCCTCTTGTTCGGTGAAAGTCAAAGGTATATATACCCCTTTATCCTTCATTTTCTTAGTTACCTTTTCAGCTAATTCCTCGGATTTCTTCTCATATTCAGACAATACTCCGAAAGCGTATAAAGAAGCATCCTTCTTACTTGCACCGGCATTGACAAGCTGCTTGTATATATCCCATTTCTTTGAAACATCAGACACGTACCTTTCAAGTTCCTTTGCGGCCTTATCCGAAGCTTCTTTCATAGCATTGGCATCAATATCCAAAAGAACTTTCCGTATAGAAACTTTCAATTCCCTACGTTCTTTAGTCTTATCGTCAAGCTGGTTAAGAATCTTATTCAATTCATCTCGATAATTTCCAATATCCACCGGTTCTTTACCTTTAAATAAGGAATCAAAAATACCCGATTCTTTAACCTTGCTGGCAGCTTCTCCCTTTCCAACAATGTCAGTCCACTTCTTATATTCAGAATATGCCTCCTTTAGTAAGTTTACCCGTTCTTTCAATCTTTCGGCAAAGGCATCCTTTTTGCTCTTATCCTTATTTGGATCAGTGAGGGAAAAACCGATTTCTTTAGCTCCTTTCTCACCGGCTTGCATTGTATCGAAAGCCTTTTTATAATCTGATACAATTTGCTTCTGCCAGTCGGGAAGTTTTGACAAGTCAATAGCTCCAATACCTGACAAATCTATTCCGGCTTTAATCAATACCGGCTTCAATTGATTTGTTGTCTCTTTAGCTTCCTTATACGCTTTTTGTACTCCTTCAATAATTTTCTCTGAATCCGTAGAAACCTTTATTTGGGCTTCAAATTGCCCATCTGTGGCTTCATTGAACTTTTTCTGCAAGTCTGACAAGCTCTGAATAGTTTCCGTATATTCAGCATTAATCTTGATATTGAATTGCTTTTCAAGAATCTCACCATTAAGAAATTTTCGTATATCTACCGGCATTTCTTTAAATTGATCCAAGAAAGAACTTATATCCAAACCGATAGCTATTCTTTGAGCGTCACTCAAATTGTCTAAATTCCAACCGGCAGCTTGTAATCGTGACTTATATTCAGATATGAAACTCTGCATATCCGGTGATACTTCTTCCTCAAAAACACGTTTAGAGTTTTTCCATGCCTTCCGTAGCTGAAAAATATCATCCCTATATCCTCCCGTGAAGGGTAACTCATTATTCAAACTGGCTAATGCCTTGGGATATTCTTTGATTATATCCAACTGCTCTTTCAATGATTTGCCCGAAGCGACTTTAGCAAAATCATCATACTTGGCTATAACTTTCTGCATGGCAGTATAATACTCTATATAGCTACCAGCCATACGGTCTATAATCTTGTCTATATGCTTCTCTGCCTTGATGTAGTCTTCAATATTTTCACTAAAGCTTTCGTCAAAATAACCATCAGTAGCATCATTCGCATATTCAGATGTACCTCTTATGGCATTCAACAATTTATAAGCCTCTTTTGTATCATTCAAAGCATTCCGAAGCAATATATATTGTTCTGCAAGGCTTTTAACCGTATTTCCTTCATCATCAGTCTTAAACGTTTCATTAAAAGTGTCTGCCCAAACTGGAGAATAATCCTTTAATGCTGTTTTCATTTCTTCAATAGAAGAAATCAGTGAGGCATCATTCGCCTTAAAAGGATCAACATCAGCAAATTTTTGAGCTTCTTTCGTTAAATTCTTGAAACCGTCTTGTGCTCTTGTTGTCAGCTCGGAAATACGCTCGTTCATTTCGTCAGCCTTTTGCCCGGACTTATACCATAATTCAGTAATGGCAAAAAGTCCAGCGAACAAATACATGTATGGATTGAACAAACCCTTAAAAGCAGTCCAAACTTGTTTGGCTCCATAACTAAGCATTGTCATTGCCACACGAGCTTTTCCAGCTGACATAGCCACTTGAAGTTCAGCTTTTGATATATTAAGTAATTGGGTAATATGTCCTGCCTGACCTGATTTAATTTTCCCAAGTGTTATCAACCTCAACGCTTGTTCTTTGTTCAATGCGCCACTAACAGCCAATGCCCTCCATTCTGCGGTAGTCATAGCATTTCTTGAAGCAATCAATCCTTTTTCAGCGGCAGTTAAAGTGCGGTAATTGGAAGCCATCACTAAATCCGCTGCTGTTTTCTGTTTAGCTGCGAGTGTTCCTTTTATTAATGTAGCATTTGCCACTCCCATGCCACGTGATCCTGCATAAACCGCAACCCGATATGTTCCAAACGCAGCTGTGGCCGCTGTTATAAAAGGTACAACTTCTTTCCAATTTTGAGCAAGGGTGGTAAGGCTTTCGGCAGTCCATTTCAATGTACTACCCATTGACTCCGCAATATCACCAAGCATAATGTCAATCGCATCAGCCAAGTTCTTCCATTTGGATTTGGCTGATTCTGAAAGAACTTCCTGCATGTTATGAAACATGCCACCATCATCCGTAAGTTCCCAAAGAACATCTTTTACGTCCTCAAACGTAACCTTCTTTTTCGAGATCATATCAAGCACTTCACCGGCACTGACAATGCGGCCTTCCAACTTACTGAATCGCTCGGCCAGTTTATCCACCATAGGAATGTTCGCTTCCGTCAATTGCCGCAATTCTGTTCCTTTCAAGAATTTAGCAGCCTTTATCTGACCGAAGGCCAATATGATACGCCCCATATCAACACCTACACCGGCTGATATATCAGCCAGCCTTTTCATGGTATCATACAATTCATTGTATGGTATAGAATATGCAGAAAGTTGCTTGGCATACTGATTCAAATCCATAACCCCGAACGGAGAAGCAACAGCCAGTTTCTTAATCTGATTGAATATGGTTGTAGCTTTGCCTTCATCTTGCAGGATAGAGGCCATTGCAATTTTCTGATTCTCCAACTCACCACCAATATCAACCACTGCACGTAAGAAATTTTGTGCCGCATAAATGGAGTATAGCCCCAAAAATTCATTTCTTAATTGTCCGACAATACTCAACTGGCTGTTCATTGCTCCATTCATATTGAGAGTGGCTGTCATGTGCCGCCTTGCTGCATTGGCTGATCTCTCACGGGCATTAGCCAAATCCAGTTCCGCTTTGGCGGCACGGGCGGCTCTTTGTCGCGCAAGCTCACGTGCGGCTGCGGCAGAAGCCTCCGCTTTGGTTTGAATGGCTGCGGCTTTGGCGGCGCGTAAATCACTTGCTGTAAAGTTTGTATTCAACCCGGCGGCTTGCAAGGCGGCACGGACAGCTTGTGTGGTACTGGCCTTATCCACTACCACATTGATCTTAAACTTCTCACTTTGAAGCAAAGTCTTCATATCACCAACCAACTTCTTCTTGTCAAAACCCACATCAAGTTTTGCCTGCAAGTCTTTGGTGATTTCCGCTTTCAATTTTTTACGTTGTTCCGCTGTCTTATCACGGAACAGTATATCAAAATATAAATTACCGAGATCAGCCATATATTATTGTGTTTGTGCTACTTATAATCATTAATGTTAATTGCTGTTTCTCCATTGCCATACTTATTTTTCCAGCGTTTGGCAGCATCCTCTATTTCGCTTACGGAAGGGGATTTGAAGTTCTTCGTATCGTGCTTCTTTTCCTTGTTGTCCTTGTCACAATCTGTAACCACAATAGACACATCCATTGCCAATAGTTCAATTTGTGCATTTGTAAGTACCCAATAAATACCAAACAAGGGCTTGCTTATTGGAATCCCAAATACTCTCAAAGGCTCTGTCAGCCACGGATAGGACTTGCCTATTTCCCACGTTTGTCCGTAGCTGGTTCGTGAAGGATATGCTCTGCTTCCTCTTTTGTCATTGTGATCATCGTGTCCTTCATCGCGGTCAGATATATGGTAGCGGTCAAGTAGTCTTCCACTGGAATTTTTTTTTTGCCGACGGCTATAACCTTCATCAGCTCATGATCTCCATATTGTTTGATATAAAAGAACCATCGCCACAAGAAAGGATAGAAGAACTTGATCTTCCAATATCCGTTCAAAATGATAGCGGCTGCACATTGGCAACTGATCTTATCATCATTCCCCGATTTCTGCATGGTACTGGTGAATTTGCGTATAGTCCCTCTTTTCAGCCATGAAATACCATATTTCTTTCCTCGGACTTCCACATAGTCCACACTGTCTTCCAACACATCATTCAATAGCCTTTCATCCTCCGGTGTAGGAAGTGTTATGTCATTCTTCTTTGTCATATTTTATCATGTTTTATACGAAAAAAGGTGGTGGCCGGTATCAAGTAGCTCACCACCTTTTCGCTGATATGAATTTTGCAAAGTGTTATATCCTAAGTTTTTTATTCGGACACTTTTTTACGTAAAATGTAAATAGAGGCACCCTTAGCATCATTCAACGGAGAAACAGATACATTAAAGTACCCCGGCTTATCCTGCTCGCTGACGAAGTTGCTATACCCCTCAACATTCGGTAAGAACAAGGCTGTTTGACGGTCTTCACTACGCATGAAGAGTCCTCCGATTACTTTCTTCGGTTCGATATTGTAACCTTCACCTTCATAAGTCTCACCATCAATGGTAGCAGTCATAGTCACCGTTTCCGCTTTCTTGTTCAGTAACAAGTCATTGATCTTTCCTGCCACGGAAGGTACTTGAAACTGAATATCGGAATCTCCAGCATTAGCAATAGAAGTCCAAGTTGCTCCGGTTGTCAACTTGATCTTGGAAACATCGGCAGCTCCGGTATCAAATGTAACTCCGTCAGAGAGTACCGGCAGCTCCATATCAAAAGCCGCTAAAGTTGCGAGGTCACTATTGACTTTGGACACATAATAAACCTCCTTCATCTGATTAAAGAGCACCTTTAACTCTTCCAGTTTGGTAGTAATAGAAATCTCTGCCATAATCGTATCTTTTTAAGTTTGTGTCATTTGTTTATTATTAGCTTCGCTTGTATTATTAAGGAATGAAAACCGAGTCCGTCATTTCCTCCGGGAAGCAATCGTGGACTTACAGCTGAAAACAATTCCGTCACTATTGGAAATTTTGAAACCACTTCCATTTGCATTTCATCCAAACGGACTGTATTCTCAATACCGTTTGAGCGATCATGCGCAAAAACGTTTATCTGACAGTAAGTGTCTTGGTAGGTACTTCCTTTATCTTGGATAGTTTGTGGCAACCGAATAACAACAAAGTCCTTCATCGCCTTTTGTTCAGCAGCCGGACGATCTGTTATGAAAACCTTTTCACCAATGCCGGTTACTGCATCAGCGATTTGTTTTAATATATCCATACGTCTATAAACTGTCCGTCCCATCATTTCATTGGTTTAAAGTTCTTGAATAATGTATTTTGTGCCCTTTGAAATGTTCCGGTCAGAACATCTGCATTTAACACATTCTCCAAATAGGTTGAATATTCAGTACCCGTGCACATTACTATCTCAAATCCTTTACGTGATTCCGACTTATATCTTTTCAAGAAATCAAAGGAGGATGCTTCGCCATAACCTTTATCAGTTTCTATTGTTCCAGTAAAACGTCTGTTCTGATTATCATAACTGACACCTACAAATGTTTCACCTTTAGTCAGTTTTACTCTCACCGGTTGTTTCATTGAATCTCCACTACAAACGAAATAGGAAAATCTACCGTCCATGAATAATCCGCACGCATAACTGGTTATTGTATTACCCGTAAGATTCCGAAAGCCTGACTTGTTATCAAGTGCATCTTGGATAAGTTCTTCACAGCATTTAGTCAAGACATCAAAGATATATCCTGAAACAAGCTCCTTTGCCTTCCTCATTCCTTCATCAAACAATACTTCATTGCTCCGGTTATCCATGCGTTAATTTTTTGCAAGATTGAAATACACAGTTGTTCCCAAATTTCCGGCATAGCTATCAGTAACCATACATTGAGTGAAAGTGCCTTGTCTGTCCGTGACATCTATCAGATCACCGGCCAATATTCCTTCAACAATTCCGGGAAGGCTCAACAGATAATCGCTCTTTATCACATTATCGGTTTTGAATGTCCGCAAATTTGTACTACCTTCCTTTCGGCATATACCTTCATACAAGATCACCTTCTCACCATCACTGAAAGAATCCTCACCTATAATTCGGTAAACAGTACATTTGTGCGGATGCCGTGGATTATTTACTTTCATACTCAAAAATTGACTATTCTGATTTTAGTGCCCTTTACAACTTCTTCATCCCATTTCTCATACAGTTCTTTCGCCATTTCACGGAGTTGCCGCTTGTCGTATGCACTGGTCTGCCAACCACCTTCCTTATGCTTCCATCCCCCGTCACTGTCTTCGGTATCATTCTTACTGCTTGGAGTGCTTGCACACCACATGTAAATATCGGCAGTGGCAAGATCAAGCTGCCTTTCGGTCAGTTCACTTACCATTGTTCCAAAAGCGATTTTCCGCTTGACAAGAACCCTTTTGAGGGCGTTGTCCGCTATTTCATAAGCAGTTGCGCCACTCAAAAAGTCCTCAATGGTCATATCTTCCGTATGAGAAAGTTCCTCATTCATTCTTGCATGAGTTTAAGAATTACACAGTTACAGTAGAGATGAACATATACTGTGGCATTCTCGGCACACACATTTGGGCGGCTTCACTTTCAATATAGATTGAATGTGTTTCAGGATTGGCTCTCTGTGTCAGTTTCAAGCGTCCACCGTCATAAGAAGCAACCTTGTTTGCCTCATATCCCAAAGTCAAAGGCTCCACACCTTGAATAGTACCGATCTGACCTACTGGTATAAAGGCAATATTGGTGGCCTTGAAGTTCTCCACTTGTTCAGTGATAAGATCAGGTTGTCCGTCCGCATCCTTACCGGGCTTGTCAACAAAAGCATAGCTGTCACGTGGCACGATTTCATCCACCTTAACCAGTTTCTTGAAAATGGCTTTCAGGCGGTCTTCATCTTCATTCTGTGCATTGGCAATAACCGTACTATCATCCGTCACAGTCGGATAGAGGGAATGGCCGATACGTTTAAGAACCGCGGTATGAGTCATTAAATCATCCCATAAGTCCTGCACCAGCTCCATCCTGATCTTGCCCAAATAATGATATTTGCGGCGAATCTCTTTCACTCTGTTCTTTATATCCATAATCGGATCAGAGGCAGAGCCTTGATTTGCCGGAATATGTTCATCCTTAGTCCACCAGCGGCTTGTGCCGGCCAATACTTGATAATGGTTTTCAGGGATATTAAAGTCAATAGTGATACCCTTCAAACCACGTGGGTTGTTATCAGTATCAATAGTGAACTTACCCGTGGAAACAATTCTCATTCGCTGGTGAGTAAGCGCATTGTAGTACGATCCGATAAGACCGTCAGCACTTTCATCAAGCAAGCCCAAGAACACATTCTGCATCTCTTCCGTCAATGCGGACATGCCTACCCGTTGCAACAGCTGCAATTGTTGTCTCACAGTCACACGGTTCAAACGGTAGAACTTCTTTTGAGTCGGGATATTACCCGTCCTTCCTTCGAGTTCTCCCAATGCAGCTTCATAACCCGGACTTTCCGGATCAACGTAAGCTGGCAGCGTTTTCACGCCGAGGCTCGTAATAAGCTGGGAGAAAGTATAATCCAACTTGGTTGCTTCAAATTCAAAACCATCAATTTGAAGTAGGTCATACTTCTCCTTGTAACGGTCAATAAATTCTTGCCAAGTGTCCCCACCAAGCCCATACTCGATAACCTTGTACAAATCAATAGGAAGTGTATTCATACAATTGTCGTATTTTAAATGTTGTTTTCAAATTCTTTTACTGCACCCATACAATTTGAGGAAGTGTAGTAATCTTTTGCAGGATAGCGACCACTTCTTCGTCAAACATGTACTGATAAATCTCTCCGGCATAGACTACTGTCCCACTGGCCTTTGTGTTGCCACTGGCTACAAGAATATCTTCTTGCAAATAACCATTAATGCCAAGAGTGGTAATATCTGATTCAGCCGCCTTGATCTGTGCATCCGTATAAGCGGTGAATGTCTTACCTGAAAGATCAAACTTCACAGCTGTACCGGCAGGAATCTTGCCAACCGCAACCCAATCGGAAATGTTGCTCACCATACCACCGCCCGGATAACGGTGACGGATTTCACGCCACACTTTACGGGCATGTCCGTATTTCACGGTGTTCACATCAAACGTGTTACCCATTGTTCCCATACATTTATTGTTTTAGAGTTAATAATTTCAATTCTTCTTCCAGCCTTCCTTCTTGCCTTTACGTTCAAAGTATCTGCTGGCTGCATTGTGTTGTGTTCCACCTGAACCGTCAGAAGTTCTTGGGGCGGTGCCATAACCCCTGCACGCCTTATATTCTGCATCATATTTCGGCAGAAATTCAGTAACCAGTTCATCCACAGTTTTCTTGGTATCGAAAGTTACCCCTTGTAAGGTCTTGCTCAACACATAATCATCATTCGCTTGTTTGGCCTTCATTGCAGCCGTAACCTTCTTCAACAAATCAGCTTGAACCTTTTTGCTGTCTTCCGCGTCTAAACGTGCTTCCAGTTCTTTCAGTTTCTTCTCCAGTTCATCATCGTTTTTCGGTGGTACCGGTGGAGTTGGAGGTGTCGGGGGAGTCGGTTGGGGCTTATAGTTTTTCTTAAAGTCCTCAACTCTGGTTGCGACATCATGGTTGTACTGTCCTTGCATCCCTTTCAGAAAATTCACAGCCTTGTTCCAATAAGCCTCGTCAGGCTCCGAACCTTCGGCTATGGGATTAAGTTCTACATACGTCTGTAATGTCTGCGGTGAAAAACTGGTTTCTCCAAGTTTCTCACTTAATGTGGATAAGATTTTTTCTTGTTCCATCGTGTTTATTTTGTGTTTATGTTGAATAAAAAAAGAGTCAGACAATGCTTTTTGCATCAATCTGACTCTTTGGTCTTATTTTCCATTTAATAGTGGGCAGTATTGGACTCGAACCAATGAAGACGAAAGCCAATAGATTTACAGTCTATCCCGTTTGCCACTTCGGTAACTACCCGTTTTGCGGAAGCAGAAGGATTCAAACCTCCGAAGCCTTTCAGCTTGCCTCTTTAGCAAAGAGGTGGTATCGTTCACTCACCCATACTTCCAATATGCGACCTACAAGATGTCTCGGTGAAACCACCGCATTTCCCTTGTATTTCGGACGTTATTCATTCTGTGTAGCGTATCAGAGAATCGAACTCTGGTTTCCACCGTGAAAAGGTGACGACCTAACCGTTAGTCGAATACGCCATTTGTTGAGATACAAGGATTTGAACCTTGAATAGCAGAACCAAAATCTGCTGTGTTGCCATTACACCATATCTCAATATGCGCGAAGAGAAGGACTCGAACCCCCGACAATCAGGTTTGGAATCTGACGTTCTTCCAACTGAACTATCTCCGCTTCATTGCGCCCGGTGATAGAATCGAACTACCGACCTTTACATTAACAGTGTATTGCTCTACCAATTGAGCTAACCGGACAATATACCTATACTCACCTAACCTGCGATACCCCATTTCAGCGTACCTGTGGGAATTGAACCACACCGTATAGGTTTTGTGGAAAGAGATGAAATCGAATCACCTTAACCGGATTTTCAGTCCGGCGCATACACCACGTCTGCCATCTTTCCATATTCTCCCTTTATCCCCATACGCCACATCGAAGGGAGAAACAATGCGGCAACTCCAACTATTGTTGCGGAGATTCGACTCGAACGAATGACCTTTGGGCTATGATCCCAACGAGCTACCAGCTGCTCCACTCCGCGATATTATCCTGAAAACTACTTTGTACCCACAATATCCACATTTATGTAGTTCTTGCATCTACGACACTTCACTCTCAATATAACAACACCATTGACATAGCTTATATCAGTTAGTTTCTGACCGCATATCGGACATAAAACTATCTTGTTGTATATTTCCCTTTGATCTGCATCTTTATCCGCACTAATTTTTATCATACTCCATGTTTTCGTTGCAAATATATGTACTGGATTTCTTTTCTCAAAACATTTTTGATATTATTTCTATTAAAATGTAGAAAATATACTCTTTATGCGTATTTTTGTACTGCAATATTAGAATCAGAGCTTATAGGCCGGTCTCCACATGTGTAATGTGAGGATCGGTTTTCTTTTATGGAGAAATATAGTGGAATAAAAACGGTTAATGCCAGTTTGGTGCTTGATTATGAATATATCCAAATGTTAAGGGACGCGGATAGGAAAAATTCCTAATCCGAATAAGATAATCGCACAAGGTGGAGGGCAGGAAAACATGCTCTCCACCCCGGCTGATATTACCATCTGTGGGGGATGCCGTGGAGGAAGTAAAACTTTTACTCTTCTTATGGAAACATTGAAAGATATAAAAAATAAAAACTTCCGTTCTGTGCTTCTCCGGCATGAGATAGACGATCTCTCTGATATGGTAGAAACATCATCCACCTTATATGATGATTTTGGGGAATACAACAAGTCCAAAAACGACATGCGCTGGAATTTCTATAAAGGTGGATTTTTAAAATTCAGCTATCATGCTGACACACTTGACGATTTCAAAAAGCGTTTTCAAGGTAAACAGTTCGCATATATAGGTGTGGATGAAATAACCCACATGGAATATCTCAAATTCAAATACCTTATCACTTGTAACCGTAACGCCTTTCATATCCGTAACCGCTTTATCGGAACATGTAACCCTGATCCTGACAGCTGGGTTGCAAAATTCATTGACTGGTGGATCGGAGAAGATGGTCTTCCAATCCCGGAACGTGATGGCAGAGTCCGGTATTGTTTTATGGACGGGGACAATGTTTCAGGTATATATTGGGGAGATACCCGTGAGGAAGTATATGAGCAATGCAAGGATATTATACACGCCTACTGGAAGCCGGAGTATGAGCAATATGGCACACCACAAGAACTGTTTATCAAGTCGGTTACTTTTATTGAAGCAAAACTTTCCGATAATGTAAAACTGATGTCTTCTGATCCGACCTATTTGGCAAACCTTGTCAACCAGTCAGACGAACAACGCGCACGTGATCTTGACGGTAACTGGAAATACAAAGCTGCCGGAGATGATATAATAAAGCTGACTCACATGGAAGCTTTATACCGCAATTCCATGCAGATAGGTGATGGAATACGCCGGGTATCGTGTGACGCGGCATTTGAGGGTGGAGACAGTCTTGTCATGTGGCTGTGGGAAGGATGGCATATAAGAGACATATTTGTTTGCAAACTTGACAGCAAGAAAACAGTCGATACCGTAAAAGCGATGCTGGAAGAATGGCATGTAAGAGAAGAATGCTTCACCTACGACCTTAACGGACTCGGACAAATATTCAAAGGTTTTTTCCCGAATGCAATCCCATTCAACAACAAAGAAGCCGTGGAAGAGAAATTCAAATACATCTATGCGAATTTAAAATCACAAGCGGCATATCTGTTCGCACAAAAAATTATCAACCGGGAGATTTCCATTGAACCGACTCTTCTTGAACGCAAGTTCTCCGGCAAAGGGTTTGAGAAAGTTCCCCTTAGACAGATTCTCGACAAGGAAAGGAAAGCGATACGAAAGGATGAAGACAGTGAAGAGAAGGGCTGGACTATTATCAAGAAGATCATAATGAAAAAATTAGTAGGCCATTCTCCCGACTTCATAGAAGCATTGCTTATGCGAATGATTTTTGAAATTAAACATAAACGCAAACACATAAAAGGTTTAGGATTAATATGATAGCAGAGATTCTTACAAAAAAGCCTTTTGCAAGGGTTACTCCCGAAGGTTACTTGCAAGGCAGGATTACGAGCGATTTAAGAAACGCATCGTTCACAAACAATAGTGATAGGCTGACATGGCAGCTCATTTCGCAGGCTGATTTTATCCGTGAATTTTATCCTTCAGGGCACAAGATCAACTCGGAATTGTTTTACCCGGATAGACTGAAATATGACGAAGAGAAGAAACGGTTCTTCCGAGAAAAAGTGTTCCGTGCCTCTTTTCCCTTTCAGATGATAATCACCATTCAACAGCTTGTACATCTATGTGGCAATGACATTCATCATGAGCTGACCGATACCAAAGTCGATGAAAGTTCACGGGAAATATTTCTCGAATTTCAAAAAGGATGGCTGGATAAGAATATGGAGATTGCATTTTACGAATATGCCAAAAGTGTAAAAATAACGGGAGATGCAGCAATCGTATTCTATATGAATGAAGGTAAGGTATTCACCAAGAATCTTTCCTATTTTGATGGTGACACTCTTTATCCTCACTACGACTCCATAACCGGTCAAATGACACTGTTTGCCCGACGATACAGTGACTATGACGAAGATGGAAAGGAACTCATTTCTTGGGTAGAAGTGTGGGACAATAAAAAAATGTACCGTTACCGTCAGGATAAAAGGGGAATAGTCGGAGCAATAAACAAATTGAAACAGTATTTCGGTATTGAAGGATATACATTAGTGGAAGAACACGATCATGGATTTGCCGAATGTCCGGTTGTATATTATCGGGACAAACACGGTGCCTGCTGGAGCTTTTCACAAGATAATATCGACAAGTACGAACTGGCTATTTCCCATTTGTGTCAAAACAATATGGCATACGCATTTCCGATCATGTTACTTAAAGGTGAAGATGTTGAGATTCAGGGAGATATGTATGGTGCGGTAAAAGCTATCACTATGGGGAAGGATGATGATGCAGGCTTTATGAATCGTCCCGAAGCATCACAATCATTTGAACTTCAAATTAATACATTACTTAAAATGATTTTTATGGGGAGTTTTGTTGTCATGCCTCCCGAAGTAAAGTCAGGAGATTTGCCGGGTGTTGCTATCAAGCTGATCTATTCACCATCTTTGGAAAAAGCCATGATTGACTGCAAGGAATTTGACGAATCAATAGACAAAATGAAACGGCTGTTCCTGCACGGATATGGAACAGAAAAAGGCCAACTTACCAAATTCCTCAATTTGAAAATTTTTTCGTGGGCAGTTCCATACGTCCACCAAAATGCAGCCGAATTGGTATCGAACTTGGTACAATTAGTCGGTGCCGGTATTTTATCAAAAGAAACCGGCTCGGAAGAATCCGGTTATGGGAAAAACAATGAATGGGATCGTATCATGCGTGAATATAAGGAACAGCAACAAGCTGACTTGCTATATCAACTGAAAATCAAGAAAAATGAAAGTAAAGAGGGTAATGCAAAATGATCTGTACCAAAACGCGGAGCGCGAAAGCAATCCCGTACTCCGCGCTCCGAATCCAATGTAATTATACATTGGAAAAAGCCGCCTCTGCCTACATAAAATAGACAGAGGCTTTACTTTTTTTCAACAACTTGGTTGATAAGCTTGTGTTATAACAAGTCAACTTCTACATTGCAAATGTAATGAATGAATTGAATATGACACTACTTTCGATACAATTTTTTATTATAAGGCTTTCGAGGATATTTCCGGTTAAGCTTCTTTTGCAGATCATCATTGATACTTTCATTCAGAAGGATTTTAGAGTTTAGCACCCGGACTTCTCCAGTAAGTTCCATAATAGTTTTGGATTGTGTCGCATTTTGTTTTGAAAGTTCAACATTGGCAATAGCCAGTTTGCTGCATTCTGATGCAAGATGATTGAGTTTCTTTGTGCTGATTAATGATATTCCAAACATAATAATTCTGATATTTAACCTATTAAATAATTATATTGCTGATACGGAAACTGCAAAGCATTTACAATGACCGTGATACGGTGGTAATTTGTCCCATTCCACATGAAATCCGACTTCATCGTCACAAATGTTACAAGGATAGGAGCTGCCACGCATGACAAAGAACCCTACGGCTCCACTGGCTTTAGCCTGTAATTCCCAATGCTTCATCCAACCCTCTGCCACAGCATACTCCGTCAAATCTGACAGTGCAGTCCAAGAGCTTACAGTACGTCCTACTCCAAAAGACTCCTGAACACCGAGTCTTGAAATAACCGGATAACCCTTTGAAATAGCTCTCTGTACATGCTCATTAAGCAACGGCGTTTTTACCGACTGCCTGATAGATGAAAGTAGTTTGTCTTTGGAAAGGTTCAGTAGTAGTCCGGCGGCAATGGCCGTTTCAACCTCCTTTGAAAACCGGTCAACATATTCTCTTGCGCGTTGCGTGAAGGTTTTGCTGTATGATTCTCGCGTTATATATGTTATGATTGCATCCTTATTATCCTCATGTGTCGCTACTGCCAAAGTATAAGTATAGTCTTCAATTATTTCAAGAAGGGATAAAATAATGGCATCCACCTCCTCCTGCAACTGTCTGTTTGCTGAAAAACGGAATAGTTCAGGGCTGATTTTGTACCGGTATGAAATATCTATAATTTGCTTTGCCGCCTCGATCATTACAATTTGAAGATTGGTACGCATGGATAGCTCCGCATCCAGACGTTGACGGAGGTATTCTTTGGCCTCTTCAATTTCCTTATCAGTCGGTACCCTCATTTTTATGTTCCTCCTTAATACTTTCCTTTATGCTATTCATGTTTCTTTCTTCTTCCAGTATTTTGGCATCATCTTCCGGTGATACTGGTTTCTGCAAGCCTCGTAGCCGTTCGGTAAGATCAGAGTAGCTTTTAAAAAACTCTTCCATAAACTTAACATCGGGGGTTGCGTTACTAATAAGGAAACAGACTTTGATCCATGTTTCCAAATATTCGCGAAGTTCCTTATTGTTGGCTAACTCCCGAATCCGGGAGAACATTCCGTTGTCATCCCGAAAACGCATACTCCAAAAACCTGACACTGCCTTAATGCTGATCCAGTCATGTTCACTACCATTATCCCTCGTAACAATAAAGTTACCTACCTGAATACCATTTGTTTTTTTGCTCATAATCCTATTTTCAATTTACGTTCAAATCTATCTCCATGATTAAAAAAGTATTCCTTACCGTAAGAGTTTATACGCTCTTCATCCGATGATACTTTATTCATTTCATCAATCAAACAACTATACCTATCATCATCAGGAAGAAGTCCTTTGCATTCTTCTCTGATATAAATATGATGCTTCCCATTTACCCAATAAAATTCAGAGAGAAATCCACCAAGAAGCATTTCAATCATTTTTTGGTGCCTGACAGACAATTCTCCTTGCACTGCTATATCCATTGCAATACTCTTACCTTCTATTGTCTTCAATTCACATGAATAGTTCAAGGCTCGAAGGATAGACATCAGCTCAACACTTAACTCTATGTGATTCATATTTTTCATACTTTTACTATTTCAAATTCATCTGCATGTTCCTTACCAATCCAATCCCGTTTCTGATTTTCAGTTGCGGTTTCGTAGATTCTTCCTCGCTTAGACAAATGCCTTTTCCTAAAAATACCTTCTTCTCCAAGTTTGTCATAATCTCTTCTTGAAGGGGATAATCCCTTTGCCCTGCAAAAGAACAATCCCGTTTCCTTGTGTCTAAATTTTACTGCCATGCTTATTCCTCCCATGGATTTTCGTCTTCTTCCTCAACGTAAATCCGTTTTAATTTGTCTGATACTTCTTCAAGCTCACGCTTCATTTGATTTACATGAAATCCAGCTGGCATAGGGATTTCTAATGTTCCCCGTAGGTTATCTATTCTTTCAATAACCTCTGCAAATTCATCCGGTGCGATCATACTATTTGGTTCTTATTTTTAATTGTTTGATAATCTTCTCCACAGCGTCCAAGTCAAAAACTGTTGTTCTTTTCTCCATGTGGTACGTCCCTTCCAGTTTCTTCTCCCGGAACAAACGCTGAACTTGATAAATGCTTAATGACAAGCAAGCCGCAAGTCCTTCATGGGTATAGGCATATCGTTTGCCATCTTTGTAAACCGGTTTGGCGATCCTTTGCTTATAGTTGCCCCGTAAGTCTTCCCGTTTCTCATAATAGAGTTTTTCCGTCAAGGCTGTTCCATATAAGCCATATACCTGACCGTTCGGGGTTCTTTTTTTGCGATAACCGGCTTCCGAAAGAATACGTCCGAATACTGTCACATTCTCTTCTTTGGCATTATTGTCCCTACACCATTTGCAATATTTCCGGTACAGAATGGCCGAAGACATCCATTTGGGTTCAATATCGGCAATTTCCTCATAGCGGCACAGATAGTTCATTTGATACATGAACTTCATTACGGTACTACTTTCCGACTGATATTCATCCATGACATTTTCAAGCTCCTTACTGTCTGTCAACTTATAACCATTGGCGATAAAACGGTCACGTCCTTCCAATATCCAATTGAATATAGCTGGGTATTCGGCCTCCAAATCCCGTGACAGTTCTTTTTTCTGCCGGGCTTTGGGTATCTCCACCTCAAAGGGAATAATGCAAATACGCCGCCTCATTCCATAGCTCCAGTCTTTCAAATACGGCATTTGGTTGGCATTTGCCATAAGCAGAGGAATATTGTAAGCAGTGAAGTTATCGCCATAGATAGGCCGGGCTTCGGTAGGCTCACCACTGATAAGACTCTTCAACGTGTCACTATCCTTACCAAACTCCAACGCTTGTATTTCAGAACAGTAGTTCAACCGCTTGCCATTGATGAAAGCGATATTCTTTTTTCTCTCATTTCCAGTAATCAATGCACCTATGCCGAAATTGCTGACATTCTCCCGGCCAAGTATGCCCATGATTGTTTCAAAAACCACACTTTTGCCATTGGAGCCGGAGCCACGAAGAACAAGCATTGTTTCCATTTTCGCCACACGCCGGTCAACGAAAATACTTCCAAGAAATTCCTGCAAAACTTTTTGCATGTTTTTGTCCGGCAAAACTTCATCCAAGAACATTCTCCAAAGAAAAATGTGTTCTTCCGGCTTGTAGTCATAGGAAACGCATGTAGTCTGTACCCAACGGCGGTTGAAAGAATGCGCACGGCGAGCACTCATATCAAACACGCAATTGTTAAATACCACAATAGCATTATCAGGTTTCAAGGCTTTTCCTGCCACTACACGCTTACAGACTTTCAATACGCCTTCCACACGAGAATAATCGCCATTGGGCATCTTGCATTTACGCATCAAGTCATATATCAGGTTGCCAAAATCATCCCATGCCATCTCTTCATATATCCGGCCACTGAAATAGTAAGGCGTACCATTGAACTTACAAATCGAAGATCGTATAATGGCTGCACGCATCAAGTCCTGCACAGCATCAACACGCGCTGCACTTTTGGACTCTTGTAAGGCGGCATCCAGTTTCTCGCCTTTCATAAGCCCGAAGACCTCATTTAACAACTTCCTATACTTTCCCGACTCCATTTCAGTTTTTAAATTTACCAGTCCTTACCTGATTGATACAGTC
>ENA-OQJF01000120-OQJF01000120.1-human-gut-metagenome-genome-assembly--contig:-NODE-120-length-20045-cov-3.021689_pt1 | contig 20045 bp, 14 predicted proteins | sample MGYA00242595_ERZ504761 | MGnify/ENA primary metagenome ERZ504761 (study PRJEB26092, sample SAMD00036367) | human gut metagenome | host: Homo sapiens | study: EMG produced TPA metagenomics assembly of...
GCTTGCGGTCGTTGATGTACAGGCTGCAGAAATAGTCGATGTTCTCGCGCACCGTGAGCTCGTCGAATACCGCCACCTGCTGCGGCACCACGCCGATGCGGCGCTTGAGGTCGTAGCGGGCGGGCGTCATGGGCTCGCCGAACAGCTCGATGGTGCCCTTGTCGTAGGCGAGCAGCTGCAGAATGCAGTTGATGGACGTGGTCTTGCCCGAGCCGTTGGGTCCGAGCAGGCCAAAGATCTCGCCGGGGGCGATGCTCAGGTTAAAGTGGTCGAGCGCGATAAGGTCGTCGTAGCGCTTGACGAGGTTTTCGACGTGGACGATGTCTGTCATGAGGCGGCCCTTCCGTTGATTGCGGCCCGGTACGATTGCATCATCGCAGGAGCGAGCGGCGCGCACCAGTGAGCTTTGTCACGAGTGCGGAGCTTGGCCGTGCGGCCTGCCGACGTCCCCGCTTTGCCGCGTGGGAGGAATGTCACGGTTGCGTAGGCGGTCCCTCCACCACGCGCGGCTTCGCGTACAATACCCGTATGAACAGGCTTTTCGACAAATCGATCGTGCTGGCGTGCTGCATTGCGGCCGCCATGGGTCTTGCCGTGGACGCTCGCTTGGTCACGGCGTTTTGCCTTGGCGTTATCGCCACCTCGCTGGCCGAGGTCGTACAGGGAAACCGCGCCCGCCGTGTGAGCGAGGCCGCGAGCTACGCCTGCATCATCGCGGCTGTCTTCGTGCCGCCGTTTGTGCCGTTTGCGCCTCTCGCCCTCTATGACATCGCGCGACGCGTTCGCCGTGAACGAATCTGGCCCGCGCTGGCGATTGGCGCCGTGTTTGTCTGCGCGCTTGTCGCGGACCTTCGTGGTGGCGTGCTCACCACCCGAACGCTCCTGCTGACCGCCATCCTTTCGGTTGCCGCCACCTTGCTATCGCTACGCACCGCCCAGTTGGAGCGCGAGCAGCGGCGCATGCGCCGCACCCGCGACGAGCTGCAGGAACGAGCCCTCGCGCTCGAGGCGCGCAACCGCGATCTTGCCGATCGCCAGGACTACGAAGTCGAGCTCGCGACGCTCGCCGAACGCGCCCGCATCGCGCGCGAGATCCACGATAACGTCGGGCACCAGCTCACGCGCGCCTCACTGCAGGCCGAAGCCCTACGCGTGGTCCACGCCGACGAGCCTGGCGTCGCCGCCGATTTCGCCGACGTTAAACGCACGGTTGACGAGGCGCTCCAGCTTGTGCGCACCAGCGTCCACGCGCTCAACGACAACGCCGTCGACCTTTCCGTGCAGCTCGAACGCATTGTCGAAGGCACACGCTCGGACGGCGGCCCGCAGATTGAGCTTGAAGTTATGGCCGAACATGCGCCCGCAAACGTCGCCAACTGCTTTGCAGCGGTCCTGCGCGAAGCGCTCTCCAATACCATGCGCCACGCTTGCGCCCAGACCGTCACCGTACGGTGCATGGAGCATCCGTCGTTTTACCAGCTCATTGTTACCGACGATGGCGTGGGTGAGGTCCAAGCAAGCGGCCGCGGCACCGCGGAGGGCATGGGGCTCGCCTCCATGCGCAAGCGCATCGAGGCGCTTGGCGGCACCTTCACCGCCGGCCCACGTGCCGGCGCCGGCGGCTGGCGTGTGTTTGCCACCGTTCCCAAACAGCAAGGAGATGAGGGCCGATGAGGCTCATCGTTGTCGACGACGACCGCTTGGTGGTCGATTCGCTCAAGATTATCTTGGGCGCCCAGCCGCAGATCGAAGTGGTGGGCACCGGTGCCAACGGCAACGATGCGGTGGCGCTCTACGCCGAGCACGCACCCGATATTGCGCTGCTCGACATCCAGATGCCGGGACGCGACGGCCTTTCGGCCGCGCGCGAGATCCTTGAGCACGACCCTGCGGCGCGCGTGGTGTTTCTGACGACGTTCTCAGATGACGAGTACATTGTGTCGGCGCTCAAGCTGGGCGCCCGCGGCTACCTGATCAAGACCGATGTCGCTGCCATTCCGCCGGCGTTGGCGCAGGTCATGGACGGCAAACGCGTGCTCGAGGGCAAGGCGATCGAAGATATCAACTTTGATGGGGCGGACGTCGAGGCCGGCGCGACCCGCCGGCCCGCCGCCTTTGCCGGTCTGACCGACCGCGAGTTCGAAGTCGCCGAGCTCATCGCCCGCGGCCTCGACAACAAGGAGATCGCTGCCACCGCCTATATGGGCGAAGGCACCGTGCGCAACCACATCAGCTCAATCCTAGCCAAAATGGGGCTACGCAACCGCACCCAAATCGCCATCGCCTATCTGCGAGGCTAGCCGCTGGCTGCCGCCAATTTGATGCCATTTCAAAACTATGCCGGTTTACTACGATGAACCGCATATCTCCGACCACGGCAAATTGCGCACTTACAAAACCGCAGGTAGAACACTTGCGATATTTGCAAAAATGCGGGTGTGGTCAGGAATCTCGGATTCATCGTAGTAAACCGGCATAGTTTTGTTCGGGCGGCCCTGCACGAGTGTCTCCGCCAGCCTCGCGGGACCAAAATGAGCCGTTTTCCTCCGTCCCCAATGGATCAGCCGAAACCGCCCGCCACGAAATCGGCCCATCTACTACGTTTGACTCGATACCCCTGACCATACCTTCGTTTTGAACAAAACCGCAGGCGTTCTACCTGCGGTTTTGTTTTTGTCGCTTTTCGGCATGGTTGGGGGTAAGGGGCTAAACGTAGTAGATGGGCCGGTTTCGTGGCGCGCCCTCCTCCCCAACGCACAAAAGCGCCACCACGGAGGAGGGAGATGCCTCCGTGGCGGCTGGGGGTAGGAGTAGGTCGGGATTTAGCCCCGCCGGCCGCCCGGGGCCTTCTGGCCCCGGGCGCTGCCAGCGTGCCTAGCGCTTACGGATACCCCAGACCAGGGCTCCGACGCCGGCCATGGCGATGACAAATGTCATAAGCAGAGCGGCGGCCTGCTGGTCACCCGTGGTGGGCAGGAAACCCTTGACCGTCTTGACGATATTCGTCACGGTCTTGGGCGTGCCGGGATCGGGCGTCGGCACGGGCGTCTCGGGCTTCTTGTACGTGTTGTTGAACACGATACCCTCGACGCTCTTGTCGCCCTTGGTAAAGGCGCCGTTCGCCTTGAGGTTGCCCTCGCCGTCATCGACCACGTTGACGGTCACGGTAAAGACGGACTTGTCGTAGGTCATACCGACCTCGTCGCCCTTGACCTCGCTGATGGTGTAGACGTGCGTACCGGGCTCGTCGTACTCAAACTTGTCGAAGCTGATCTTACCGTCGGCATCGTTGGTGACGGTGGACTCGATGCCCTCGCCAACGAGCTTAAAGCTGAACTCGTCCTTCTTGAGCTCGCGTCCCTCGAGCACCTTGATGGCGCCGATGGAGACTTGGGTGGGCATGGCGTGATACTTGTTGGTAAAACCAGCCGACTCGGTGGTTCCCTCGAGCTTGTGCGTCGCGGTCAGTGTGCCGTCACCATTGTCGGAGACGGTGGTCACGACGGTGTAAGTCGTGCCGTCATAGGTGACGCCCTTGTACAGGCCGAGCGCGTTGGGGCAAGCCTCGCGCAGCGTGTACGTGTGCGTGCCGGGTGCCTCGTAGCGAATCGGGCTCAGCGTCACGGTGCCGTTAGCGTCGTTGGTGCCGTTAGCGACAACCACGTCGTCCTCGAGCAGCTCAAACGTGAACTCACCTGCTGCAAGGTCGCGTCCAGTCAGGCGCTTGACTGTCTTGACCTGATCGGTCACGGACGAATCGGTAGGTGCCACGCCGTAGGTGTTGGTAAACGTGAAGGCAGCACCGTCATCGCCTTCGCGCTTGACGCTCAGATGCCCGGCACCGTCGTCAGACACGGTGTAGGAAACCTTGCGCGTGGCGTTGGTGTCATTGGTCACGCCAGGGGCACTACCGGACTCGGTCACCGTGTAAGTAAAGGTGTGCGAGCGCGGAGCGGTGGGGGCTGCGGGCTCGGACTCGTCGCCGGGCTCGTCAACGTTGGCATCAGCGTCGGCGTCGGCCTCTGCCTCGTCAGCGTCGACGTCGTCAGCTTCGTCTGCCTCGGCCTTATCGGTCGCATCGTCCGTCACGCCCAGGGCGCGGTTGAGGTCGTCGAGCGTAAAGTGGATCTTGCCAAAGTCCACGTTGCCGGCCGCGTCGTTGGTTGCGGTCGTGCGCTCGGGCATCGGGGCACCAGCCTCATCGGCGGTCACGGTAAAGGTGAACTTACCCGTGATGTCGGCCGGGGTCAGGCCCTCGGCAACCTGGAGCTTCTTAGTACCGGTGAGCGCGGCATCCACGGCGTCGGCGCCGTAGGCGTTCTCGAACTAAGGGCTCGACGCCGCCGTAGTCGACCGTCGCCGTCAGGGTACCGTCACCGTTGTCGACGACGATAACCTTAAAGCCAAAGCTCCACGTTGTAGCGGAAACGCCATTCGGCAGCCCGAATAAATCTTCGTAGGCCGTGTAGTTAATGGTCCAGGCAAGCTTGCCGTCCTTATCGGTACGATAAGCAAGCCCAGCAGCCTCAAGATTAGCAAGCATCTTGGTGTCGTAGTGCAGCGTATCAAAGCTCACGTGCCCGCCGATATTGGGCTTGAGGTTTTCGTATGCCACAAGCTCACCCTGATAGGCGATGCCGAACCAGAACTCGCCGTCGGCCATCGGGCGACCGGTCAGAGTCTTGGTGGCAACGACCTGAGCAGCGGTGCCACCAGGCGTGTTGGTCGTAGCGCTGTAACTGTTGTGGAACGGCACCAGGGCCTTCTCGACCTTGTTCTCGCCACTCTTGTGGAACGTCTCATGCGTGCCCTCGGGACCACCGGAAACGGTCGTCGTAGCAGTGAGCGTACCGGCGGTGTCGTCGACGATGGCGATCGTCACCGTGCGTACGGCGTCATCGTAGGTGTAACCGGGCTGGCCGTCGTTCTTTTCGGCCACGGTGTACTTGAAGGTCTTGCCGGCGTCAGCTTTCGTAAATTTAACCTCATGACCAGCCAGAATGTCGATCAGTCCGACCGTTCCCTCTATCGTTGCGGGGGACTCGAAGTTGTTGGCCCCGGGCAGCAGGCCAAGTGCGCAAGCCGAATCATCGTCGGCGGGCGTCACGGTAAAGGTGAATTGACCCTCGGTCATGGGACGTCCGCAGAGGGTCTTGCTGAGCTTGAGGCCGCCGGCCGCGGCGTAATCGAGCTCAGTGCGGTATGTGTTGGTAAAGCGCCCGTTTTCCTTCTTGGTGACGTTGGCGGTCAGGTTGCCCTCGCCGTCCTCGGTCACGGTCACTTCGGCGGTTGCGACATGCGCGTCATACGTCATGCCGACCGTGCTGCCCGCGTTCTCGCGAATCTCGTACTTATAGGTTCCGGCAGCCGCAAAGTGAATCTTGCCGAACTTGATGGCGGCAATGCCGTCCTCCGCGTCCCCCTTGCTCACGGTTACGGTTGCGGGATCGGGCAGTGGGACGCCCTCGGGAGCGGTGATGGTAAAGCTAAACTCGTCCCCATCCGTCCAGTCGCGGCCGTCAATAGCCTTGCTCAGGCCAAAGTCGAGCTCCGCATCGAGCGGGGTCACGCTGTAGGTGTTCTTGAACTCGGCAGGCTCGGTGCCCTTCAGAACATGTGTGACACTGAGCGTACCGTCGCCATTGTCCGTGATGGTGGTCTCGATGGCGTACTTGGCGTCACTGTAGGTGATGCCCTTGCTGGTGGTTCCGCCGTTGACCTCGCGCAGCGTGTAGGTGTGCTTGCCGGGCTTGTCGTAGGCAATCTTGTCCATGGCAATCGTGCCGTCAGCAGCGTTGATACCCTTGGCGACGACCTTGTCGCCCTCGACCAGCTCAAAGGAGAACTCGCCGGCAGCAAGCTCACGCCCGGTCAGAACCTTGTTCGCGGTAATCTGGTCGGTGACGCTCGTCTCGACAGGCGTCGCGCTGTAGGTATTGGTGAACGTAAATGCCGCGTTGCCGTCCGGCTTGCGGGACACGCTCAAATTGCCCTTGCCGTCATCGGTCACGGTGAAGGAAACCTCGCGCGACGGCTTGGCGTCGTTGGTCACGCCAGCGACCTCGCCGGACTCGGTCACGGTGTAGGTAAAGGTGTGCTCGCGCTTCTCGGGCTTCTCGCCCAGAGCCTTGTTAAGGTCGTCGAGCGTAAAGGTGATCTTGCCAAAGTCGACCTTGCCCTTGGCATCATTGGTCACGCTCGCGTTCGCGGGCATGGGTGCGCCCTCTTCACCGGTCACGGTAAAGGTGAACTTGCCGTTGATGTCGACCGGCATCAAGCCGTCGGCGACCTGCAGGTTCTTGATGCCCACAAGCGATGCCTCGGTAGCATTCGTGGTGTAGGCGTTCTTGAACTCGATGCTCTTGACGTCCTTGGCGTCCTTCAGCTCGTGCGTGGCAACCAGCTGGCCCTTGCCGTTATCGCTGATGGTCGTCACGATGGTGTAGGTCGTATCGTCATAGGTGATGCCGCCAGCGTCGCCCTTGACCTCGCGCAGCATGTAGATGTGCTGGCCGATCTCGGTGTACTTGATGGCGCTGAACGTCACCTTGCCGTCGGCGCCGTTCGCAACGGTCTCGATAAGCTCAGAGTCCTCGCCCTTAACCTCGCGCAGCTCAAAACTGAACTCACCGGCCGTAAGGTCGCGACCGGTCAGAGACTTGGTCACGTCAATCTTGTCGGTAACGCTGGACTCAACAGGATCCGCAGCGTAGACGTTCTTGAACTCGGTCACTTCGGCTTCACTCCAGGCCACCTTCACAGCGGCGCTGAGCTCACCCTTCTTGTTGGGCGTCACCGTCACGGTGATCTCCGCGACGCTACCGCTGTAGGCAATGCCGTCAATCGTGGTCCCGGCGTGCTTTTCGCTAACCTTGTAGACGTACGTGCCAGGCTCGGTGTATTCAATCGTGCCGAAGTCGATGGCAGCCTTGCCCTTGTCGTCCAGGTCGGCCCCGTGCACGATCGCAGTCGTAGTCGCAGGCATCGGAGCATTGCCCTCGGACGTCAGCCCAAACTCAAACGTGTCCGTATCCGTCCAAGCGCGACCCTCGAGCACCTTGGTTAGACCAAAGCTGGCCTTGGTGTTCACCATTGCCGGCATCATGTCATACGCAAAGCTGATCTTGCCGTTGTTGCCCAGGTAGGAATTGACATGCGTCGCGGTCGCCTTGGCGGACACGTTATTCCACTTGGGGTTGAGAACGTCGGTCGCGGTGCCGGTGTTGTTGCCGCCCACGCTCTTCTTGGTGGTGTGGAGCTCATCGATAAAGGCCAGGCGCGCGGTTCCCACGCTAAACGACAGGTTTCCGTCCTTGTCGGCAACTATAGCGCCGTCAAACTTGGCAGCGTCGCCACCGATGAACTCGATGACGGCGGCGGTGGGCTTGGCCTCGCCGTTCTTGCCCTGCTCCTCAAACTCATCCTTGTAGTAATAGGTGCCTTTCTCTGCCAGTGAATTCTTTGCGGGCTGTGTGCAGTCCTTGTCCGTGTAAATGGGAGTCTGCTTCTGGAAGTAGTAGTAGCGGTTGGTGTCGGCCGGCTCAAAGGTCGCAACCGTATCGCCCAACGCACCACCGCTCCACTTGTTCGCGTAGAAGCTCACGGTCTTGGTGCCGTTGGCAACAGCCGTATTGCTCTCGATGTAATCCTTGAGCCCCGTTACCTTCTCGGGCGTAAACAGGTTGTCGAGTGCGACCTTCTTCACGCTCGAGGCATACTTCACCTGGATGGGCTTAACGGTATCGACCGAAAGCTTGCCGTCTACGGTCTTAAAGTGACTCAGCGGAATCAACGACGCGGGAATGTTGACCGTTACGATATCGCCCTTCTGGGGATTGTCGTCGCCGGCACGCTGCGCGGTAATGAGCAGGTCTTTTGCCTTGCCATCGAACTCGTACGTATCGGTCTTGGTTTCTTTGTTGACCGTCTTGCTCGGATTGGTAAACGGCGTGCCGTTGATGACGACCTCGGTGAAGCTGTCGACCTGCATAAAGTCGCCCAGCTCGTCGGTAAACGTGATGTAGCCGGACTTGGTCTCGTCGTAGCCCTTATGGATTTCGGTCGGATAAGGCGCCTCCGATGTGATGGCCTGCGAGATGTCGTCGAAAACCTTCTTGAGCTCTTCGGCATTGGTCGCCGACTTGTAGTAGTCGGCGTTTTCCGCGCGTACACCGTGAGTATCCCATGCCGTGGCATTGGGGTAGTTGCTCGAAACGGCCTGCATGAACTTGTTCTCTTTTTGGCTTTTTCCCGAATCCTGGATACCAGCGCTGGGATCCGCGCCATCAAAGATGCCGATAGTATAAACGGTGGCCTTGCTGTCCTTCATGTTCTTGGCAGCCGCCACGGCAGCGTTAGCAACCGTAGGATCAAACTTGTCAATTTTCGTTGGCGTGCCGTCGGTAAAGAACACAACAATCTTCTTGGCGTCCGCGCGACCAGAAGTGATACCCTCTGCCAGCTGCAGACCATTGTCGGCGCGCGTTGCACCAGCGGGTGTAATCTGGGCAATCCTATGCTTAAGAGCTTTCACGTTGCCGCCGGAGCAATCGGTCAGGTCTTTCATAACCTGTGTGTAATTGTAGGTGTATCCTCCGTCACGATACGTCTCGTTGCCGATATTGTTGGACGTCTTGCCCGCAAACTTAACGATAGCAACCTTATGCTGCCTATCCACGCCCTCGATGCCCTCGTTTTGTTTGGCAATGGCGTCGATGAAGCTGCTGGCAGCGCTCTCCAGCGCATCGATGCGCCTGGTGGGATCTCCACCGCCCATCTCATGATCCATCGAGCCAGAGGCATCCAGCACCATCACGATGTCGAGCGGCGTGGTAACCGTCACGGTTGAATTAGACGTCGAGGACATCGCCGAAAGCGTGGTCAAAAAGTCCGACTCTTCGTTTTCCTCGGTTGCCTTGACCGTCTTGTCGGTCCAAATTCGACCGACGTTTTGGGTCGTTACCTTATTGCCACCGTGGCCTGCCGCCCAGATTTCCCAGCGACCGCTGGTGTCGGGGTCGGCGACCTTTCCGGTCATTATCGGTCCGTCCATTCCTGTGCTGGACCTGGCGTTGGCCTCGGGCAGCATGGCGAATGCTGCGGCTGGCAACACCAGCACTACGGCCAGTATCACCGCCAAGAGACCCCTCGTGTACTTACCCATCGTGTCTCCCTTCTCGCGGTCTCAGACCTTGCATCAGCCTAAAGTTACGAAATGAGACACAATTAGGGCAGGTGACACACGTTCCAGATTTGATTTTGGGCGTGAGACAAATGTCTCACCAAAGTTGAGACACGAGAGTTTTCGCAGGAAAACGGATGCGACTCGGAGCCAACAGGTCAAAATGATCCGTTTTCCTCCGTCCCCGGGGGATCAGTTGGTAACGCTCGCCACGAAATCGGGCCATCTACTACGTTTGACTCGATACCCCCGACCATAGCCGCTTTTCATGAAAAACCGCAAGCGTTCTACCTGCGGTTTTCATTTCGCATTACTTGACGTGGTCGAGGGCTGCCGCCTAAACGTAGTAGATAGGCCCATTTCGTGGCAGACGGGTCACGCGGCAGCCCTCGTGAGGCAAAAATGATCCGTTTCCCTCTGTCCACAGGAGATCAAGGGCTGCTACGGATATGGTGCTATTTCAAAACTATGCCGGATTACGGGGCTAAAGTCGGAGTCCTCATCCATACAGCCTTTTTTTGAAAAACGGCAAGCAGTCTACCTGCGGTTTTGTTTTTGGGATTTTCTGTATGGTCGGAGGTTCGCTATCCAGCCCCGTAATCCGGCATAGTTTTGTTCGCGACGGCACAACCGCGCGTTTAAGCGCGGGGCCGGTGGGGCATTTTTGCCCCACCGGCCCCTATTCCAGCGCTATTCCGGCTTGGTTTCTACTGTGGGAGTCTTGTCCGCTGCGACTGGGGTGCGGGCGGTGTCCATAGTCAGGCAGTGCTTGGGGCAGCTCTCGATGCACTCACCGCACACCACGCAGGCATACGGGTCGATCGACCACGTTCCACCCTTGCGATCGACCGCGAGCGCGCCCGCCGGACAGCGACGCGCGCACATACCGCAGCAAATGCACACGTCCATGTCGTTGACGATATGCCCGCGCAGGCGCTCGGGAGCCGTCAGCTTCTCCTGCGGATAGCACACCGTGACCGGCTGCTTGACCATAGAGCCCAAGGCTGTCTTGGCAAATGTCAGCAAACTCATGCCGCGCCTACCTTTCCGTGCAGCTAATACAGGGGTCGATGGTCAGGATAATCATGGGCACGTTGGCAAGGAGCACGCCCTGCAGCGCATGTGTCAGACCCGCCAGGTTCTGCGACGTCGGCGTGCGCACGCGGAAGCGATCCAGGTTCTTGGTGCCGTTGCCGCGCACATAGTAATACGCCTCGCCACGCGGCTGCTCAATCACAACCTCGCCACGCGCGCCGTCGGCCGGCGTGAGCTTGGTGCGCCCGCCGATGCCGTCGTGCGGGATCTTGCCCACAAGCTCCTCGATGATGTCCATGGCCTGCGTGACCTCGGCACAGCGCACCTGGCAGCGGGCATAGCAATCGCCATCGGTAGCAACGATGGGCTCAAACGCAGCCAGATCCGCATAGGCGCCGTCGCCGAACATGCGCACGTCGTAATCCACGCCCGAGGCGCGACCGAACGGGCCGACCATCGACAGATTCAGCGCATCCTTCTCGCTAATCACGCCCACGCCATGCAGGCGCTCGCCGCAGCTGGCATCGTCCAAAAACGTATGCACCAGAGCCTCGTAGTCGGGGCGCATGGCGTCAAGCGTCTCGACAATGCCCGCCAGCTCGGAGTCCTCGATATCGTGCTTAAGGCCGCCGATCTCATTAATCGACAGAATCACGCGGCCGCCGCAAGTGCTCTCAAAGATCTTGAGAATCTGCTCGCGCAGAGTCCACGAACGATAGAACAGTGCCTCGAAGCCAAAGGCATCGGCGAGCAGGCCCAGCCACAGCAGATGCGAGTGGATGCGCGAAAGCTCGTGCAGAATGGTGCGGATATACTGCACGCGGCCGGGCACCTCGATGTCGAGCATGCGCTCGCAGGCGCTGGCATAGCCATAGCTGTGACCCACGGCGCAAATGCCACAGATGCGCTCAGCGATGTAGCCAAACTGGTGCATATCGCGCTTTTCGGTGAGCTTCTCGAGTCCGCGGTGAACAAAGCCGATCTGCGGAATTGCCTCGATGACGCGGTCGTCCTCGATCACCAGGTCCAGATGAAGCGGCTCGGGCAGCACCGGGTGCTGCGGGCCAAACGGAATAACGGAGCGATGTGCCATGGACCTTACGCCTCCTTTTTCTGCTTGTCGCGGGCGGCCTTAGCGGCAAGCGCCGCGCGGACCTTGGCCGCTTTCTCGGGATCCATGGCGGCGAGCTTTGCCTCCATCTCGGCAGCCTTGAGCGCGGCCTTCGCAGCGGCCTCATCGTGCTGAGCATCGGAGCCGGCAGCCGCAGCGGGCTGAGCAGCGGCGCCCGCGGCGTCGCCGGCGCTCGCAGCACCCTCCCCTGCAGCAGCCGCAGCCGCGGCGGCCTTTTCGGCCGCGGCTTTGCGCGCCTTGGCCTCGGCGGCGGCACGGACCTTCATGGCCTTCTCGCGTGCGGCCTTCACCTCGGGCGTGATAACGCTCATGGGTTCGGCAGTCGAGACCTGGTAGAAAAAGCCCTTAAAGTCGATCTGCATGTCGGTGATGGCAAGCCCAAACAGGTCGTGCGCTTCGTTCTCAAACGGAAATACCGCCGGATAGTACGAGCTGATGGACGGAATCTCCTGATACTGATCAATTCCCTCAACCACCAGGTTCTCGATCGCATAGCTGCCGTCCTGCGCAATATTCTCCTGAGCAGCGCGGACGTTGATAAACGTATAGACCAGGCGATACGATCCGTCGTCCACACAGCGCTCGGCATGCATCTGCACAAAGCGCGCGCCGACGCCCTTGAGCGCCTGGACATGCGACAGAAGCTCGTCGATCCCAACGGTGGCATAGATAGCCTTTTGCATTACTCGGCCTCCTTTGCAGCGACGGGCGCTGCGGGTTTCTCGGCAGGCGCGTCACCGGCACCGTCAGCCCCGGCCCCAGCTGCAGCCACGAACCCGTCCTCGCCCAACTCGACGCCGCCATCCCAGGTAGCAGCGCCGCCCACGGTAAGCGGGTCACCGCCGGCGCGCATCACGGCCTCCTTCTGATCAAGGATGCCGCACGCCTCCACGATGGCATCGATCACGGTCTCGGGACGAATGGCGCACCCGGGCGCATACACGTCCACGGGAATCGCGCGGTCCACGCCGCCGATCACGTTATAGGCATCGCGGAATACGCCGCCCGAACACGCGCAAATGCCGCACGCCACCACGCACTTGGGCTCGAGCATCTGGCTGTAGATCTGGCGCACGACGGGCAGGTTCTGGGCATTGACCGACCCCGTCACCAAAAAGATATCCGCATGCTTGGGGTTGCCGGTGTTGACCACGCCAAAGCGCTCCGCATCGAACAGCGGCGTGAGCGAGGCCAGCACCTCGATATCGCATCCGTTGCAGCTCGAGCCGTCGTAATGAATGACCCACGGCGAGCGCGACATTTTATGATCCATGGATGCCGCCTCCTAAATAAACACGTCGACGAGGATGGGCATAAGGGTTGAGCAGGCCAAACACCAGCGCCACGCCCCATCCGAGCCTAAAGCAGCTGCGCCAGGTGCTGCGTGCGAAGGTGTTGTCGATCAGGACCTCGACAAAATACGTCGCGGCCATCACGACCAGGGCTACAACCCAGCTCACGGGGTTGTCCCAGACAAAGAACATGCCCACCCACATCAAAAACAGCACGGTCTCGCACCAGTGCATAAGGGTCATCTTGGCCAGCGTGCCGCCGCTCATCTCGGTGGCGACGCCCTGGACGGTCTCCTGATGCGCATGATGCGAGTACGAAAGGTCAAACGGCGACTTGCGCAGCTTGATGGTGAGCACCGCGAGCAGCGCGAGGAAAATGGGCGCGCTGTACACGATGATGGGGGCCGACTGCCCCGTCACGGCGATGGAATCGAAGCTGTCGGTGGCAAGGTACAGGCCCACGCTCATCAGCAAAACGGCGGGCTCGTAACTCATGACCTGCAGCAGCTCACGGTCGGCGCCGACCTGGGCAAACGGGCTTTGCGTCGAGGCGGACGCCAACACCACAAAGATCGCAGCGAGGGTCACCATAAAAGCGCACAACAGCGTGTTGGAACCCGACACAAAGATGCCGCCGCCCACCACGGTAAAGATGAGCGCGCACGCCATGTAGGTATCGTCCATGGTGTTTACGCTGGCGGGGGCCTTGCGCAGCAGCTTGGCCACATCGTAGAAAGGCTGGAGCAGGCGCGGGCCCACGCGGCCCTGCATGCGGGCCGAAAGTTTGCGGTCAACGCCGTCGATCAGGCCGCCCACAAGCGGCGCCAGTAAGGCAAATGCCACGGTGCCAATAAAAATGCCCACGACGCCCGAACCTTCAAAATACTTGCCGCGCAGCACCGAGGGCGCACTCATGGCAAGTCGCTCGGGCCCAATCCACGCGCAACACAGCAGCGCAAACAAGATAATGCTGCAGCACACGACGCTACCCGCGGGGCCAATACGCTTCTCGCCAAGGGCGTCCTCCGAGTACCAATTGCGCTTTTCGGCCTTCACCTCGTGTCCCATCGAGCCGCGGAAATGGCGATATTTGTCGGTCCCCACGCCCGAAAGGTACACGTTGACGTGCGGTTTGTTGCTCACGCGGAATGAAGTCAGCAGCACCACGGCGATAAACGCCACGATAACCACCATCAGGTACATGGCGTCCTTGCCAATAACGTACGGCACGCGGCCAAACACCATGGCCAAGTAAGGCGACACCAGACCGCTCGAGATAACCGGGAACGCCACGCAGCACAGAATCAGCAGCGCGGCGATGGTGTTGAGGGCCATCCATTCGGTCTTATGGACATTGACCTCAACGTTTTGAGCCGTGGGGTCGACACCCGAAAGCTTGGCAAGCCACTTGCCCCAGAAGAAGAACGTCGCGGCCGAGCCAAAGGCCAGCACCATGATCATGAGCACGTTGCCAGTCTGCGCGAACGCCACCAGGGCGCCCCACTTGGACACGAGCATGCCAAACGGCGCCACAAACATGCCCATGATGCCCAGCATCATCAGACGCGTCAGGTGCGGCATGCGGCTGAACATACCGTCCATGTCCTCGATATCGCGGCTGCCGATATGATGCTCGGCCGTGCCCACGCACAGGAACAGCAGCGACTTTGCCACCGTGTGGAACAGGATCAGAAAGATGGCCGCCCATACGGCCTCGGGCGCGCCGACACCCAGGCAGGCACTGATGAGGCCCAAGTTGGAAATGGTGGAGTACGCGAGCACGCGTTTGGCGTTGCTCTGCGAGATGGCCATGAGGGCAGCAAGCAAAAACGTGATGGCGCCCACACTCGTGACCATAAAGCCGGTTACGGGATAGATAGCATAGAGCGGGCTCAGCTTGACCATTAGGAACACGCCGGCTTTAACCATGGTTGACGAGTGCAGCAGGGCGCTCGTGGGAGTGGGGGCAACCATAGCACCCAACAGCCACGTGTGGAACGGCATCTGTGCGGCCTTGGTGAGTGCGGCGAGCGACAACAGGATGACCGGCATCACCAGCAGTGCGGATTGCGCGGTACCGGCGCCGGAAAGCTCGATCATGCCCGAGATGGTCAGCGGCATGCCGTTAACGTGCAAGAACATAAGGCCCGCCAAAAACGCGATACCGCCCAGCATGTTAAGGATGATCTGGGTGAAAGCGTTCTTGATGGCCTCGGGCGTGCGCGTGTAGCCAATCATAAGGAACGAGCACACGGTGGTGATTTCCCAGCCGCAGAACAGCCACTCAAGGTTGTCGCTCGTCACGATGACGAACATGGCCGAGAGGAACAGGAACATAAGCGCCAGGAACTGCGGGCGACGGTCGGGCGCGGTCTGCCCGCGCAGTGCGGCCTCGTGCTCGTCGTGGGCCTGGAAGTCCTTCATATAACCCAAGGCATACACGCAGATGAGGCTGCCAACAATGCCGACGGCGAGGACCATGATCACGCTCATGTAGTCCAGGTAGAGCGGCGTCGCCGTGACGGCTTCGACCGCGGGCAGCGTCATGGCTGCAAAGGCGAACGAGCCCACCAGCTGGACTATGCCGAGCACCGTGGCGAGCGCGTTCCTATATTTGTACGCGTTGTACAGGATTACGGCGCACAGGATGACGTCGATGACGGAGCTGATGATCGAGAGCACATGCGAGGTGCCGGAGGCAACCTCAAAGCTCTGCGGACCCATGCCAAAAAACATGACGGCGACTACAACTGTCACCGCCATAATAATGCCGGAGCCTATGAGCCCCACCGCATCGCGGGCGCGGTCACCGCGCGCGAGCAGCATGCCCAGCGCCGGTACCAGCGGAAACAGGGTAAGGAAATACAGTAGCGTCATACCATCACTCCCCCATGCAAAAACGCTGCAATTGTTTAACGTTATAGCTCAATTGATGAGTAGCGGCAGCGGGTTTTCGGTCAACTGGGGAGTTTTAGGCGTACGGGGCAAGGAGTCTGTCCGCTTTGGAGTAGAGGGGCGGCAAGAAAAATGCGCCCCTGTGGGCGCACCATCCCGTTCGCTATTCCGCCTTTTTAACGCGCGGCTTGCGACCGCGCGGCTTATCGACCAGTGCGGACTCACCGCTCTCGCGGTACTGACGGCACCAAGCCTTGACCGAAGACTCGCTGGGAATCTTGTGCTTGATCATGGCCTCGCGAACCGTCAAGCCGTTTTCCAGACGGTCCTTAACCACAGCGAGCTTTACGTCGTACGAATAGGTGTGATGATGCGAACCGGCATTGAGAACGGCGTCGGCACCGCCCACGGCATACGCGCGGGCCCACTGACGAGCCGTGGCCTGGGGAATGCCAAGCTCCGCGGCGAGAGCGCGATGACCGACCCCCTCTTGGAGGATCTCGACGGCGCGCTGTCTAACCTCGGGCGCATGCGTGCGAGTCCTAGTTGCTTCCGACATACCTGCCACTTCTTAGCCTTAGCCGTTAATCTGCTTTCTTACGTGCAAGTTAGATAGTAGCATTTTACTGTTTGCTCAAAGCAGTTAATTAAAATAGACGCGGCGTTATCTGGGCATTTGGCACCAAATTACGACATTTCTTTATCGATTATTTACGCTGGTAGCTGACTCGCAGCTAATCGTCATTCGCTTGTCAACAAAATTGGCATCTCTTTATGTCCTTTGGTATAGAGGATATAGTTATTAACCCCTCCCCCAATAATTTTGAGTGATCTGCAAGGCAGTAGACGTCCTCACTCCTCATGATTACCGCGCATTGCCATCCACCGGAGCAAAACAAAAAGGGCGGGACCTGCTGCGCTTGCAGGCCCCGCACCGGTTGACACCCGACGGGACACAGCCGGGCGAGACGGATCCGTGCTACCGCCCCGCCTGGCCGCGAAGTTAACTACAGCTCGTTGGCCGCGTGATATGCCGTGCGAATGGCGCTCGCGATGTCGGCGGTGCGCTCGCCCGAGCAGTCTCCCACGCAGGTCACGGGCACCGTCACGCCATCCAGGTCAAACGCGTTGGCCTTGGAGCCCACGGCCATCACCACGTAATCGCAGGCGATCTTTACCGGCTCCTCGGCGCCGTCCTCGGTAGTGCGAATGGCCTCCACGCCCTCGTCGGTAATGGCGGTCAGGCGGGTCTTCACGTGCTGCTCCACGTTGTGCTCTGCAAAGTCGCTCATAATCAGCGGCAGAATGGTCTCGGACTCGCCCGCGGCAATCTTGTCGAGCATCTCGACAATCGCCACCTCGCAGCCGCGCTGCAGCAGGTACTCGGCAGTCTCGGTGCCCACCAGGCCACCGCCAATGACGGCGACGCGGCCCGTAAGCTCCACCTTGCCGGCCAGCACGTCCCAGCTCGAGACGACCTTGTCCGAGTCGGCACCCGGAACGGGGATGACCACGTCGTGCGCGCCCACGGCAACAATCGCAGCGTCGGCGGCGTTGAGGTCCTCAGCGGTAGCGGCATGGCTGAGCTCAACCTTCACGCCCAGGCCGGGCAGAATCTTCTCGTAGTACTCAACCGAGCGCATGATCTCGTCCTTGCGCGGAGGCGCAGCCGCCAGCACAATCTGGCCACCCAGATGATCGCTCGCCTCGTAAACGGTCACGTCGTAGCCGCGCTTGGCCGCCACGCGTGCGGCCTCTAGGCCGGCGATGCCGCCGCCCACCACGGCGATCTTATGGTATTGTTCGGTCAGGGCCGGGATATCAAAGCCATTGCCCATGGGGCCGGTCAGCTGGAAGGTACCGCCGGTCTTGAGCTGGGCAATTTTGTGGGTGCCCTCGCCGATGACCTGATACAGGAACTCAATGGTCTGGGTCTCCGGTTCCCACTTGTGCACGCTGATGGGGCGGGACAGGAAGGGGGCCTCATCGGCACCCCAGGCACGCAGGGTAAAGAACTGCCCGGCGTGGGGGGCATGCTCCCGGTCAGGCCAGAGGGCACGCAGGAGCCGGATGTCCGGCAGGATGCTCTCATGGCTCAGAACGGTGGCTTCACAGCAGGCTGCACGCATGAGCAATGGCCTCCTTCATGTTCACACACTCGTTGTAAGCGGCCTCATCAAAGGCCACGCCGGGCTGCTTCTTGTAGGCCAGCAGGATGCCGCGGCTGGAGTTGACCACGCCGCCGTTGCCTTTGGTCAGGTACTGGGCAATATCCTCAGCCTTGCCGCCCTGTGCGCCGTAGCCGGGGATGAGGAAGAAGCTGTCCTGATACTTGGCGCGGATCTCGGTGGCCTCCTCGATGTGGGTGCCGCCGATGACCAGACCGATGGAGGAGTAGCCGTGCTCGCCCATGTAGTCCTTGCCCAGAGCGTTCAGCTTGTCGCCCACCAGATCGTAGACGTGGCGGCCGTCTGCCAGCTTCTCATACTCAAAGTCCTTGGCACCGCCGTTGGAGGTGCGGCAGAGGACGAACATGCCCTTGCCCTGCTTTTCGGCATAGGGCAGGTAGGGGCTGATGGAATCCAGACCCATGTAGGGGGCCAGGGTGACGAAATCAGACTCGAAGTCGCCGGTAAAGTGGCCCATGGCGTACATCTCGGCGGTCTTGGCGATATCGCCGCGCTTGATATCGGCGATGACAGGGATACCGGCCTCGCGGACAGCGGTCCAAGGTCTCGGCGTAGGCCTTCATGCCCTCCAGACCCAGGGACTCGTAGTATGCGATCTGCACCTTGTAGCAGCCTGCCACAGACTTGGTGGCATCAATGAGCTTCTTGTTGAAAGCGGTACGATGTTCTCCCCCCTTGGTCAGGGACGGTGTCCACAAAGTCAGCGGGCAGGTAGCTGAAATCAGTGTCCAGACCTACACACACCGGGCCGCGGGCTGCAACTGCTTCGTAAAGCTTGTCCATGTTTGTCATTGTCGGGTTCCTCCATACTCTCTTATTACGAATTAAACCTCTCAGTCAGCGCTGACGCGCTGCCAGCTCCCCTACGTAGGGGAGGCCCTTGGCAAAGAGGTGAAGTGATACGTTCTGACTTTTATTCCTCAGCCTGATTAGGTCAGCTTGCCGCCCTTGATGGTAGCATAGACCCTGCCGTAGAGTCTGTGCACCATCAAAGGGGCAGTTATGGCTCTTGGAGTGCAGCTTTTTCTTTGTCCACGGTGGTAGGGGGTGTCCAGATCCACCAGCACGAAGTCTGCATCGTAGCCGGGCTCCAGCTGGCCCTTGGCAAGGCCCAGGATCTCCGCCGGGCGGGTGCTCATCAGGTGCACCAGCACCTCCAGCGGCAGACCCTCCTGCTTGCAGAGCTTGGTGTAGCAGACGCCAAAGGCCGTCTCGCTGCCCACCATACCGGCCATGCCCTTGAGCTTGTCCTCTTCGGAGTGGGGCGCGTGGTCGGTGGCAATGGCGTCCACGATGCCGCTGCGGATGCCGTCCACCAGTGCCTGCACGTCGTCGGCGGTGCGGATGGGCGGGTTGACCCGGTAATCGCAGGTATCATTGGTGAACCACAGGTGGTGGGGGGTCACCTCGCAGGTGACCGGTGCGCCCCGGAGCTTTGCCATCTGGATGGCATCCAGTGCGCCGCGGGTGGACACATGGCACATGTGCAGGCGGGTCTGGTAATACTCGCTCAGCCAGCAGTTGCGCACCGTCTCGATGTCCTCGGCCAGGCGGTAGTCCCAGGGGCTGATCTCCATGTCCTCGGCGTGGCTCATCACGGTGATGTCCCGCTGGGTGCAGATGGCAAAGGCCCGGGCCATAGTGGCGTTATCCTGCACACCGTGGCCATCCTCTGTGATGAACTTCACGCTGGCGGGCAGGGTCTTGAGGTGGTCGATGGTCTTGCCGTCAAAGTTCTCGGTGATGGAAACGGTCTGGTTCACATCGCACAGGCCCACCTCGGCGGCCTTCTGCTCCACCATGGCTGCCTGTGCGGCAGAGGAGCAGACGGGCTTTGTGTTGGGCATCAGGTTGACAAAGGTGTAGCCGCCTGCGGCCGCAGCCATGCTTCCGGTGGCGATGTCCTCCTTATATTCAAAGCCCGGGGTGCGCCAGTGGCAGTGCAGGTCCACAAAGGCGGGCAGCACGGTCAGACCGCCGGCATCGAGGACAGTCTCCCCCTCCCCGGCCAGTGCGGAAAGATCCTGACCCACGGCGGCGATCTTTCCGTCTTTCACGAAAAGCTCCACCGGGCGGCCCGCAGCGTTTACAGCGTTGATGAGCAGCATATTCTTTTACCTCCCTGTTCGTATTTCGGATGGGCGGATGCGGGCATTGCAGCCCGCGGACAGACAAAAAAAAGAACTTTTCCACAAACGGAAAAGTTCAAAAAGCGAAAAAAGGAAACACGGAACCCACCGCAAAAACGGCTGCAAACTGCTTTTTCAGTTCAGCGTTCATTTTTGACAGCATTCGTCCGCTTCTCCTTTTCCTTCGCATTT
>ENA-OQJF01000121-OQJF01000121.1-human-gut-metagenome-genome-assembly--contig:-NODE-121-length-19936-cov-3.630521_pt1 | contig 19936 bp, 16 predicted proteins | sample MGYA00242595_ERZ504761 | MGnify/ENA primary metagenome ERZ504761 (study PRJEB26092, sample SAMD00036367) | human gut metagenome | host: Homo sapiens | study: EMG produced TPA metagenomics assembly of...
CCCTGCTTTCTGCGATCCATATCCCGAATCCGCTGGAAGAGAGAAAACGAAGGCTGATCGAGTATGTAGAGCCACAGTCTCTTGGAGAGGGCTGGAAAGAATTATCCGCATGTCACTGTGTGAGAATATAAGAACATAATGGAATGTATATACATGACAAAATGGAATATATAAAATCCCCCGCCGGGGTTGTGGCAGAACAGCCGTGTTGTTAAACTTTTGTTATTCGAAATACTGAGAAACAAAGTGCGGAGAGGAAAATATGGGAAAATATATAATAAAACGGTTGCTGCAGCTGATCCCGGTCCTGATCGGGATCACATTTCTTTCTTTTGCCATGATGCGGCTTGCCGGCGGAGATGCAGTAACTTATATGTATGAAAATACAGTATTCGGAGAAGAATACTCAATCATCACCAATGGCGAAGTTTCGGTAGCTTTCACCAGACCATATTGTTCGTCAGCCTGAATTTCATTCAGCAAATCGATCCACGTAGCCGATGCGATAGTCAAGTTCAGGAAACCTTTTATCACATTAAAAGCTGCTACTGCCGGTTCGTTCACCTTCAGATATTCACCGATTTCCTGCGCCGTCTGTTCCGGTCCTTTTCTTGACATTTTCAGAAAAGGGAACACGACCAGCGTCAGATGTCCTTCAAATTCTTTTTTGGTCTTTTGAATTTGCACCATTTTTTCAGGGACTTCCTGACTGTAGAGTGCTTTCAGTCCGCTAATGACGGACGCTACAAGTTTATCTTCTATCTTCATAATCAAGTTGTTTCTTGCGCGCAAAGATACAAAAAAAGGAGACGTATACGTCTCCTCTTTCTAATTTCTTTCAACTATGATATCTTATTCAACAGCTGCAGACAATTCAGCACCAGCTTTAAACTTAGCTACTTTCTTTGCAGGAATAGTAATAGTTGCCTTTGTAGAAGGGTTAATACCAGTTCTTTCAGCTCTTTCGCTTACAGAGAAAGTACCAAAACCAACGAGAGATACTTTATCGCCAGCTTTCATAGCATTAGTAACTGAAGTGATAAAAGCATCAAGTGCTTTTTTTGCATCGGCTTTGCTCATTTGAGATTCAGCAGCCATTGCGCTAATAAGTTCAGACTTATTCATAATACGTAAAATGATTAATTAATATATATGTTACACAAAAGATTATCCTACAAGGGATTAATTCCACAAATATAGCCGAACAAAACAACATATCAAATAAAAACATAAAAAAAAACGCAGCAAATTATTGAAAAAGAGCTAATAGGAAGTCTTTTTCATGCTTTAAAACAGAATTTATTCGTACTTTTGCATCTAGTATCTAAATATTCAGAATTTAAAATGATGCCAACTGTAACTAAAAACCTGATAATTATCAATGTATTAGTATTTTTCGGAACGCTTGTAGCCCAACGTTACGGTATAGATTTAGCTAATTATCTAGGATTACATTTTTTCCTCGCAAGTGATTTCAATCCGGCACAGCTCATCACGTACATGTTTATGCATGGCGGGTTCAGCCATATATTTTTTAATATGTTTGCCGTTTTCATGTTCGGACCGATTCTCGAACAAACCTGGGGCCCCAAACGTTTCCTGTTTTACTATATCCTTTGCGGTATCGGTGCAGGACTCATTCAGGAAGGGGTTCAATATATTCAGTACATAACGGAACTGAGCCAACACACGGAAGTGAACTTAATAGGTTACGGCATCATTTCTATGGACCAGTATCTCAACATGATGACTACCGTAGGTGCTTCAGGAGCCGTTTACGCCATTTTGCTGGCATTCGGAATGTTGTATCCCAACAACCAACTGTTTATCTTTCCGCTGCCTTTCCCTATCAAGGCTAAATTCTTCGTTATCGGATATGCTGCGATTGAGTTATGGGCAGGACTTGCCAACAGTGCCGGAGATAATGTAGCTCATTTTGCTCACTTGGGCGGAATGCTATTCGGGCTTATTCTGATTTTGTATTGGAGAAAAAAAAGTAAAACAAATGGGACGATATTATAACTGATTTAAAAGTAAGACATTCAGAAGAGGGAAGTATATTTATTCCAGCTGATTTACTATTAACGTAAGCATTTTTATCATTGGCACGTTAATCAATGTTTCTTGCAACTATTTCAGCACAGTATACCCGATATATTCGGCATATTCGCTTTACCGGCTTCCTTTATTCGGTTCTTTCATCAACCATGGTCGATTATCACTTATATGTTCATGCACGCCGGTCTTCTGCATATCCTATTCAATATGCTCTGGTTGTATTGGTTCGGAAGCTTGTTTCTACACTTTTTTTCAGCAAAGCATTTAAGAGGTTTGTACATATTGGGAGGTATCCTTGGAGGTTTATTATATATGGTTGCCTACAATGTATTTCCTTTGTTCAATCAGGAAGTAGCAGTTTCTACACTAGTAGGAGCTTCGGCTTCCGTCTTGGCGATTGTGGCTGCCACTGCTTACCGTGAGCCCAATTACCGGGTACAACTCTTTCTTTTCGGCGCAATCCGTCTCAAATATCTGGCACTCGTTGTTATAGGAATTGACGTATTATCTATCACGTCAAGCAATGCCGGAGGACATATCGCTCACTTGGGCGGCGCTCTTGCCGGACTTTGGTTTGCCACCAGCCTAAGCAAAGGGGCGGATCTGACCGCATGGATCAACTGGCTTCTGGACGCTTTTATCTCTCTATTCCAGAAAAAGACATGGAAACACAAACCCAAAATGAAAGTACATTACGGAGGAGGCACGACCAGTCGTGAAAAAGATTATGATTACAACGCCCATAAAAAAGCACAGTCTGACGAAATAGACCGCATTCTGGATAAATTGAAAAAATCCGGTTACGACAGTCTGACGACGGAGGAAAAGAAAAGCTTGTTCGATGCAAGCAAAAGATAATAAGATGGAACATATTGGCAAAATTGTCGCATATCTGATATTAGCTATCAACGCTTTCTTCGTAGGAACGCTGATATTGAGCGCTTACAGTCCTTATCTTAATCCGAAATTGAATCCGCTTTCCTCTGGACTGGGGCTTGCATTTCCACTATTTTTGGTAATCAATATCGCTTTTATCATTTTCTGGGTATTCATCAATTACCGGTATGCTTTAGTACCGCTAATCGGTTTTTTGGTTTGCTTTCCGCAGATAAGGACCTATATTCCTTTCAATTCCACTACCAAGACAATCCCAGAAGGAAGTATCAAAATTCTTTCTTATAATGTAATGAATTTCAGCAATTTGGAAAAGAAAGACGGAAAGAATCCAATCTTATCATACCTGGTTAACAGCAAAGCAGATATTATCTGTTTGCAAGAATATAATGCAGCGCAGAATAAGAAATATCTGACAGAAGCAGACATCAAAAAAGCATTGAAAGCATATCCCTATTATTCCGTTCGCCGACAAAACAGAAGCGACGTACAGCTTGCCTGTTTTTCTAAATATCCCATACTTTCAGTATCTCCCATTGATTATGAAAGTACATACAATGGTTCCGTCAAATATGTGCTGGCAGTGAATAATGACACAGTCACTCTGATTAACAACCATTTGGAGTCCAACAAACTTACCAAGGAAGACCGGGGAATGTATGAGGATATGATTAAGGACCCGAACGCCAAGAAGGTAAAAACCGGACTTCGGCAACTGGTCAAAAAATTAGCGGAAGCATCAGCCATCCGCGCTTCGCAGGCAGACTCCGTAAACAAAGCCATTACAGAAAGCAAATATCCGACTATTATAGCGTGTGGTGATTTCAACGACGGCTCTATCTCGTATACTCACCGTATCCTGACTCAAAAATTGGACGACGCATTTACCCAATCCGGCAAAGGATTAGGAATCTCGTATAATCAGAACAAATTCTATTTCCGTATCGACAATATCCTGATAAGCCCTAACCTGAAAGCTTATAACTGCACCGTAGACCGATCTATAAAGGCTTCGGACCACTATCCTATCTGGTGCCATATCAGCAAGCGATAAAAACTGTAAACTCTAATATAAAACACTTATGATGATTAAAAAAACACTAACCATTTTAGCTGCAAGTTGCATGATGTACTCCTGTACTACAAAAACAGAAAGTAATCCTTTCTTTACAGAGTTTCAAACAGAGTATGGTGTTCCTTCTTTTGATAAGATTAAACTGGAACATTACGAACCCGCCTTCCTGAAAGGTATCGAAGAACAAAAGCAGAACATCGAGGCTATCATCGAGAGCCCGGAAGTTCCAACATTTGAAAATACAATCGTAGCGCTGGACAACAGTGCTCCCATTTTAGACCGTGTCAGTGCTATCTTTTTCAATATGACAGACGCAGAAACGACCGATTCGCTGACCGAGTTGTCTATCAAACTGGCTCCGGTTCTTTCGGAACACGAAGATAATATTTCCTTGAACCAGACACTTTTCAAACGGATAAACGATGTCTATCAACAAAAAGACTCATTGAACCTGACAATAGAACAACAACGACTGCTAGACAAGACCTATAAAAGCTTTGTCCGCTCCGGAGCCAACCTCGACACAAAACAACAAGCCCGCCTCCGTGAAATCAACAAGGAACTTTCTACACTCGGTATCACCTTCAGCAACAATGTATTGAACGAGAATAATGCTTTCCAACTTTTCGTTGACAAGCAGGAAGACCTTGCCGGCCTGCCGGAATGGTTCTGCCAAAGTGCCGCCGAAGAGGCTAAAGCTGCCGGACAACCGGGAAAATGGTTGTTTACTCTACATAACGCCAGCCGCCTGCCCTTCCTGCAGTATTCAGAAAACCGCCCACTCCGTGAGAAGATGTATAAAGCATATATCAACCGTGGAAATAATAACGATAAGAACGACAATAAAGAAGTAATCAGCAAAATCATTTCCCTCCGTCTGGAAAAGGCGAACTTATTGGGCTTCGATTGCTATGCCAACTTCGTGTTAGACGAAACCATGGCTAAAAATGCTAATAACGTAATGGACCTCCTGAATAATCTATGGAGCTACGCCCTGCCAAAAGCGAAATCGGAGGCCGCAGAACTTCAGCAACTTATGGACAAGGAAGGCAAAGGTGAAAAACTGGAAGCATGGGACTGGTGGTACTACACCGAAAAACTCAGAAAAGAGAAATACAACCTGTCCGAAGAAGACACGAAACCTTACTTCAAATTGGAAAATGTCCGCGAAGGTGCTTTTGCCGTAGCTAATAAACTATATGGTATCACCCTAAGCAAGCTAGAAGATATCCCTACTTATCACCCTGATGTAGAAGTGTTTGAAGTAAAAGACGTCGATGGTTCCCAACTCGGTATCTTCTATGTAGACTACTTCCCACGTCCCGGAAAAAGCGGCGGAGCATGGATGAGCAACTACCGCGAACAAAGTGGGCCAATCCGTCCGCTAGTATGCAATGTTTGCAGCTTTACCAAACCGATAGGTGACACCCCTTCTCTACTCACAATGGATGAAGTGGAAACACTGTTTCACGAGTTCGGACATGCACTGCACGGCTTGCTCACCCAATGCAAATACAAAGGAACTTCCGGTACCAATGTTGTACGTGATTTTGTAGAACTTCCCTCTCAAATCAACGAACACTGGGCAACCGAACCGGAAGTGTTGAAAATGTATGCCAAGCATTATGCTACCGGCAAAGTAATCCCCGATGAAATCATCGAAAAAATACTTCAGCAGAAAACATTCAACCAAGGATTCATGACTACCGAACTGCTGGCTGCCGCTATCCTTGACATGAACCTGCACATGCTGAAAGATGTAAAGAATTTAGATGTTGTTTCGTACGAAAAAGAAGCTATGGACAAGCTCAATCTTATCTCTGAAATTGCCCCACGTTACCGTGTGACTTACTTCAATCACATCATCGGCGGATATGCAGCCGGCTATTACAGTTACCTGTGGGCTAACGTACTGGATAACGACGCCTTTGAAGCTTTCAAAGAGCATGGAATCTTCGACAAAAACACCGCCGAATTGTTCCGTCGGAACGTGTTGGAGAAGGGTGACAGCGAAGACCCGATGACTCTCTACAAAAATTTCCGTGGCACAGAACCGAGCATGGAGCCACTGCTGAAAAACAGAGGAATGAAATAAATCGGTAAAAAAAGCCCTTAAACATCAAATATTTGAGGGCTTATTACACATGAATGTGAAAAAAAAACTATATTTGCAGCCTTGTATGCGGCAAAAAGAACTTGTGTACGACAGAATTTAACTGAAAATTAAATTAAAAAGTAATCATCATAAATTAAAAGTAAAATGCAAAACAAAGGATTTGTAAAGGTTTTTGCGGTATTACTCACGCTGGTATGCGTGTTCTACCTCTCCTTCTCCTTCGTAACACGCCATTAATAACAACAAGGCGAAAGAAATTGCGAACGGCGACATGAAAGTAGAACAAGACTACCTTGACTCTCTCTCCAATGAGAAGGTCTGGCTGGGTAACTGGACGCTGAAACAATGTCGTGAAATGGAGATTAGTTTAGGTTTGGACCTGAAAGGTGGTATGAATGTTATCCTTGAAGTTTCTGTACCTGATGTTATTAAAGCACTGGCTGACAACAAGCCGGACGAAGCTTTCAATAACGCATTGGCAACAGCAGCAAAACAGGCTATCAACAGTCAGGATGATGTAATTACCCTGTTTGTCAAGGAATACCACAGAATTGCTCCGGACGCGAAACTTTCCGAACTATTCGCTACACAACAGTTGAAAGACAAAGTTAGCCAGAAATCAACGGATGCGGAAGTTGAAAAAGTATTGAGAGAAGAAGTAAAAGCGGCTGTTGAGAACTCATTCAACGTACTTCGTACCCGTATCGACCGCTTTGGTGTGGTTCAACCGAACATCCAGAGCCTGGAAGACAAAATGGGACGTATCATGGTAGAATTGCCGGGTATCAAAGAACCGGAACGTGTGAGAAAACTTCTTCAAGGTTCGGCTAACCTGGAATTCTGGGAAACATATACCGCCAAAGAAATTCTTCCGGCTATGCAGTCAGCAGACGCTAAATTGCGTGCAGTGTTAACTCAGGAAACAACTACTGATTCTGTTACAACAGACACTACAAAAGCTGCTGTTCTTACCGAAGCAACTCCGACTAAGAAAGCCGTAAGTGCTGCCGACAGCCTTGCTGCCGCTCTGAAAGGAGACGCCAAACAAGATGATGCAACTGCTGCGAACATGGAAGAGATCAAGAAACAGTATCCTTTGCTGTCTATACTGCAATTAAACTCTAGTGGGCAGGGTCCGGTTATCGGATATGCAAACTACAAGGACACTGCAGACATTAACAAATATCTGGCTATGCCGGAAATCAAAGCAGAACTTCCAAAAGACCTCCGTCTGAAATGGGGTGTTTCTCCTTCCGAATTTGACAAAAAAGGTCAGACTTTCGAATTGTATGCAATCAAATCTACCGAACGCAACGGCAAAGCTCCGTTGGAAGGTGACGTAGTAACAGATGCCAAAGACGAATTCGACCAGTACAGCAAACCGGCTGTCAGCATGTCTATGAATTCTGACGGTGCACGCCGTTGGGCTCAACTGACCAAACAGAATATCGGTCGTGCTATCGCTATCGTTCTTGATAACTATGTATATTCTGCACCGAACGTAAACACTGAGATCACAGACGGACGTTCACAGATTACAGGTCATTTCACTCCGGAGCAGGCAAAGGACTTAGCTAACGTATTGAAATCAGGTAAGATGCCGGCTCCGGCTCACATCGTACAAGAAGATATCGTAGGTCCGTCACTGGGTCAGGAATCTATCAATGCGGGTATCTTCTCATTTGTTGTTGCTTTGATTCTGTTGATGATTTATATGTGCTCTATGTATGGCATCATCCCGGGTATGGTTGCCAATGGGGCATTGATCCTCAACTTCTTCTTTACACTGGGAATCCTTTCGTCCTTCCAGGCTGCGCTGACAATGTCCGGTATTGCCGGTATGGTGTTGTCACTGGGTATGGCAGTGGATGCGAACGTACTTATCTATGAACGTACAAAAGAAGAACTTCGCGCAGGTAAGGGAGTGAAGAAAGCACTTGCTGACGGTTATTCCAACGCATTCTCGGCTATCTTTGACTCTAACTTGACATCTATCATTACAGGTATCATCCTATTCAACTTCGGTACCGGTCCGATCCGTGGTTTTGCTACGACATTGATTATCGGTATCCTTGTATCCTTCTTTACAGCTGTGTTCATGACTCGTCTGGTTTACGAACACTTCATGAGTAAAGATAAGTGGCTGGGGCTGACATTTACAACTAAGATTTCAAAGAACCTGATGACCAATACACGTTTCGATTTTATGGGTACGAACAAGAAGTCCCTTATTATCGTCAGTGCAGTAATTATCGTTTGTATCAGCTCATTTGCAATCCGTGGCTTGAGTCAGAGTATCGACTTCACCGGTGGACGTAACTTCAAGGTACAGTTCGAAAACCCGGTTGAACCGGAACAAGTACGCGAGCTAATTGCCAGCAAGTTCGGTGATGCTAACGTAAGTGTTATCGCTATCGGTACAGATAAGAAAACAGTACGTATCAGCACAAACTACCGCATCGAAGATGCAGGTAACAACGTGGACTCAGAAATTGAATCATACTTGTATGAAACTCTGAAACCGGTACTGACTCAAAACATTTCTTTGGAAACTTTCATCGATCGTGACAATCATACCGGTGGTAGTATCGTAAGTTCACAGAAAGTAGGTCCGAGTATCGCAGACGATATTAAGACAGGTGCTATCTACTCTGTTGTATTGGCATTGCTTGCTATCGGCCTGTACATCTTACTCCGTTTCCGTAACATTGCTTACAGTATCGGCTCTATTGTGGCCTTGAGTTGTGACACCATTATGATTATCGGTGCTTACTCACTGTTCTGGGGCATCCTGCCGTTCTCTCTGGAAATTGACCAGACATTTATCGGTGCTATCCTGACGGCTATCGGTTACTCTATTAATGATAAAGTGGTAATCTTCGACCGTGTACGCGAGTTCTTCGGCCTGTATCCGAAACGTGACAAACGTCAGTTGTTCAACGACTCTTTGAACACTACACTTGCACGTACTATCAATACATCATTGAGTACATTGATCGTGTTACTGTGTATCTTCATCCTCGGTGGTGATTCAATCCGCAGTTTCGCATTCGCAATGATTCTCGGTGTTGTTATCGGTACATTGTCTTCACTGTTCATTGCATCTCCGATTGCATACAACATGATGAAGAACAAAAAAGTTGTAGTACCGGCAGCTACGGAAGAATAATAAAGTCCAGAAATAGAAAAAGCCTCTTCCGGATGTTCGGAAGAGGCTTTTCTATTGATTATTAAAACAAATATAAGCTATAAGACGTTAATCTTGAAAGAAGCTATTGTAAAACTTAAAACTTGATACAGCATGAAAGCCTACAACACAACTTCCTATAGATTCCTCTTTGTAGTAGCCTCGAGGGGAATCGAACCCCTATCTAAAGTTTAGGAAACTTCTATTCTATCCGTTGAACTACAAGGCCGTTATAAATTTGCTTGCAAAGATAACGGTTTCTGTTGATTTAACAAGAATAAAAATAAAGGTTCCTTCCAGACACTTCAAATATTCAGCGTCAATAGGGCAATAAAGACTGATTTATTTTGATAATTCGATTAACTTTCCGACCTTTGTACTCACAAATTGAAAGTAAAAATAGTTTTTAAATTAAATATAGTAATTAAAATTATGGCAGACGAAATGATGGTTAAAGAATTGGAGGAAGTCGTAGTACGTTTCTCCGGCGACTCCGGCGATGGCATGCAGCTGGCCGGCAACATCTTCTCGAACATGTCGGCTACGGTAGGAAATGACATCTGTACATTCCCCGATTACCCGGCAGACATCCGCGCTCCGCAAGGTTCGTTAACCGGGGTTTCCGGTTTTCAAGTACACATCGGCGCCGGGCAAGTTTACACTCCCGGAGACCGTTGTCACGTATTGGTAGCAATGAATCCTTCCGCACTAAAAACACAAATCAAATTCTGTAAACCGCAAGGACTTATCATCACCGACTCCGACTCATTCGAAGCCAGAGATTTAGAAAAGGCACAATTCAAGACTGACAATCCTTTCGAAGAATTGGGTGTTAAGCAAGAAGTACTTGAAGTACCTATTTCTTCCATGTGTAAAGAAAGCCTGAAGGATTCAGGACTGGACAACAAATCCGTTCTCCGTTGTAAAAATATGTTCGCGCTGGGGTTAGTTTGTTGGTTGTTCAACCGTAACCTGGCAGCAGCCGAGAAAATGCTGCGCGAGAAATTCGCCAAAAAGCCCGAAATTGCAGAAGCCAACATCAAGGTATTGAACGACGGTTTCAACTACGGAGCCAACACTCACGCTTCTGTCTCTACTTATAAGATCGAAAGCAAAGCTCCAAAATCCAAAGGACTTTATACAGATATTAATGGTAATAAGGCAACGTCATACGGCTTGATAGCTGCAGCCGAGAAAGCTGGTCTGGAACTCTACTTGGGTTCTTATCCTATCACTCCGGCCACTGACATTCTGCACGAATTAGCCAAACATAAATCACTGGGCGTAAAAACCGTACAGTGCGAAGACGAAATCGCAGGTTGTGCATCTGCTGTCGGTGCAGCTTTTGCCGGTGCCCTGGCAGTAACTACGACTTCCGGCCCGGGCGTCTGCCTGAAAAGTGAGGCAATGAACCTTGCCGTTATCGGCGAACTTCCACTAGTGATCGTCAACGTACAGCGTGGCGGACCGTCTACCGGTCTTCCTACGAAATCAGAACAGACCGACTTACTGCAAGCTCTCTACGGACGTAACGGTGAAAGCCCGATGCCCGTCATTGCTGCAACATCACCGACCAACTGTTTTGATGCTGCATATATGGCAGCTAAAATCGCTTTGGAACACATGACTCCGGTTGTACTGTTGACTGATGCTTTTGTAGCCAACGGCTCTGCAGCCTGGAAACTTCCTAACTTGGATGAATATCCTGCTATCAATCCACCGTATGTAACTCCTGATATGGCAGGAAACTGGACTCCGTACCAACGTAACGAAGAAACTGGTGTACGCTATTGGGCTATCCCGGGAACAGAGGGCTTCATGCATCGTATCGGTGGTCTTGAAAAGAGTAACGAAACAGGTGCAATCTCTACCGAACCGGAAAATCACAATAAAATGGTTCACCTTCGTCAAGCCAAAGTGGACAAAATTGCAAACTACATCCCCGAGCTCGAAGTATTGGGCGACAAAGATGCAGATTTGCTGATTGTAGGCTGGGGTGGTACTTACGGCCATCTCCGTCTGGCTATGGACTATATGCGCGAACATGGAAAGAAAGTGGCTTTCGCCCACTTCCAATACATCAACCCGCTACCGAAGAACACGGCTGACGTATTACGTAAATATAAAAAGATCGTGGTAGCTGAACAGAACTTGGGACAATTTGCAGGTTACCTGCGCATGAAAGTGCCCGGACTGAACATCAGCCAGTTCAACCAAGTGAAAGGACAGCCTTTCGTTACGAGAGAATTGATAGATGCATTTACTAAATTATTGGAGGAATAAGAGATGAGCGATAAAGTATATACCGTACAAGATTATAAATCAGGCCAGCCCCGCTGGTGTCCGGGATGCGGTGACCACGCTTTCCTGAATTCACTGCATAAGGCTATGGCCGAATTGGGAACAGCTCCGCATGATATTGCCGTAATTTCGGGTATCGGTTGTTCTTCCCGTCTACCTTACTATGTAAATACGTATGGCTTCCACACTATACACGGACGTGCAGCTGCTATTGCAACAGGAGCCAAAGTAGCTAATCCCAATTTGACTATCTGGCAGATTTCCGGTGACGGTGATGGCCTGGCAATCGGTGGTAACCACTTCATCCACGCTGTCCGCCGTAACATTGACTTGAATATGATTCTGCTGAACAACCGCATTTACGGTTTGACCAAGGGACAATATTCACCGACTTCCGAACGTGGATTTGTCAGTAAATCATCTCCTTACGGAACAGTAGAAGACCCATTCCATCCGGCAGAACTTGCTTTCGGTGCACGTGGACGTTTCTTTGCACGCTGTATCGCTGTAGACGGCGCCGCTTCCGTAGAAGTATTGAAAGCAGCAGCCACTCATAAAGGAGCTTCGGTTGTCGAAGTTCTGCAAAACTGTGTTATTTTCAACGACGGAACTCATGCCAGCGTTGCAACCAAAGAAGGACGTGCCAAGAACGCGATCTATCTGGAACATGGTAAACCGATGTTGTTCGGTGAAAACAAAGAATTCGGATTAATGCAGGAAGGTTTCGGACTGAAAGTAGTGAAACTCGGTGAAAACGGTATCACAGAAAAAGATATTCTTATCCACGATGCACACTGCCAGGACAATACACTTCAACTGAAACTGGCCTTGATGGAAGGTCCCGACTTCCCGATTGCACTCGGTGTAATCCGCGATGTAGATGCTCCGACCTACAATGATGCAGTTACAGAACAAATCGAAGAAATCAAAGGCAAAAAGAAATACCACAATTTCCAAGAGCTGTTGATGACTAATGATACTTGGGAAGTGAAGTAAATTCATAATTTATCTAATAACAAAGGCGTAGAGTGAGAACTGGTTCTCTTTCTACGCCTTTATTTATTATCCACCATAATTCAGCCATTCTGCCGATCAAACTATGTACGAACTCTCTTGAGATGAGCAGAGCAATTCCCCTACCGCCATATGGAATTTGAAATTCATAAAATATATCCTTTTATTCTATTGATAGATATCCGTTCCAAATGCCCAACCCAAATAATTTGCCTCCAGCACCTTATCTACTTTATCAAACACGACTGTGAATGGATGCTTCAAGTTACAATGAAGATTAGTTATTTGCTTCTCATTTGCTTTGACCTTCAGTTTATTTCCTTGCTTTTCAATAATACAGTTGTATCCGACAACCGAGCCGTCCGGACGTTCTACAATAAAGGCGTTAGTAAGCATAGATTCAGCAATACACTTGAATACTTCGTGCACATCGTTATCCTGTGTATTAATTGTCTGCCAATCACTAACCATATTCACATATTGTTCACCTATAATAAATTCGCGTGTATCATAGAGTTCAGGATGTGGATTTCCAAAACTCAATGAATCTTGTGTCACATGTGTATCAGCACTGCAAGCCTGTTTTACTTCAGATACGGATCTACAACAAATGCCCAGCGAAGATTTCCTGTACGATAATCAATCAGATGAGAAAAAGCTCCCATCGCATTATAAGTTTCTTTCAACCAGCGTTCTTCACCTGTCAGCAGATAAGCATAATAGGTAGCGTAACCACGCCAGCCGCTCCAACCGTGAGGAGAGTTGAACATGTTCGGCAACATCTGCACGTCATATTGTGCTTCCCAATAACGCATGGTTCCACCCCTCCGGCGGGCATCGGGGACTCGCAGTTGGGTAAGACAATCATGACTCTCCAGAATTTGTAACATAGCGTCTGTATAATGTTTACGCACCTTTTCGTCTTTCTGCATCAATCCCAGCATTCCAATCTGAAGTGCAGAACAGGAAATCATTCCATCCTCAAAAGTAAGTTCTCCTTCTGTTTCAAAGTCACCTTGTGAAGCAACCAACTGGTCGATAGCACGTTTGGCAGATTGATAATGGCGCTCCGCCGCCTCTGCCCATACAGTATTCTTCTTGCCTAACTCACGTTCGACCAAAGTAAGTTCCAGCATACTTTTCGCTACATAGATAACGCTGGTATAAATAATATGATGATTGACATAGGCACCATCTTCACGTTGCCAATTGTTCATCAACCAGTCTGCCAAACGAGAAGCCTTCTGTAAGTCGGCTATATCACCATAAGCTTGATATTTGTCTACTAACAAACCTATTGTCCCCGAAGTATTCTGTATGCGTGAAGCGTGGTACTTAGGCTCCATCTTTTGTTGATCATGTAACAAGCCGAATAAATAATCAAAGCGATCACGTAAAGCTTTATCCAGTTGTTTATCCGGAAAATATTGTGCAGCAATAAAAGAAGAATGGAAGCCATACCAACTTTCTATGTGTGAAGTAGCTTTCTGGTGATATTTCAAAGCATTCCGACGTGCCTGTTCCATAGTCCATTTCCAGTCATGATGTACTGAAAGAATACCTTCTGTTTCTTTTCCATTGTCCCTGACACGTACTGTATACAACCCGACATCCGGCAGTACACACGACACTTGCTTTACTCCCTCTCCCTGTGTCCGGATATTGACCTTCAACTCCTGCCCTTTATCATCCAACACTTTGATATCTTTAGAACCAGACAGAACTTCAAAAGATGCGGTTTCTCCCGGAACATAAGTCGTCCGATCAATAGAGATCATCGGTATGCCAGTCGCCTTATGTATAACGTGTTCAAATTCCCCCAACGGATTTATATCCATGAGCACAATAGTCCAGCTCTTGATCTCCCCTTGTTTCAGCATCCACAAATCTTGTGGATTGCGTTCGGGCAAAGGTAATGCATTCATCAAATCCAGATTTAATGACTCTATCCGGTGCCCCATAAACCAATGTGGAGGTGGATCTTGATAACCCAGATTGTAAGCCACACTCCATGAAGCTACAGGCTGTGGCGATACAATTCCCAAAGCGTGTCCTGCAGGGGTTTGCAGATAACCGTAGAAATGTGTCTTTTCATTGCGCATCAGCGTTGGGAAATATTTTCCAAACCAGTCCGGATACTTATCCATATAAGTATCGATTCCCAATTTCAGTCCCGCCTTTGTCGGTTGAAAAGGTACATTCCCTTTGTTTTCAAGAGTAACTTTCAAAGCCGGCTGCCCTTTCCATGACTGATACGTTAGACGGCATTCCACCTGGTCTATCGTACTCCGATAAGAAAGATATCCGTCAGGTATCCAAGCTGCGGTAATTTCTTTACCACTGATTTCAGCATAAAAAGAAGGACCACAGTTACCTTGCCCAGAACGAAAGAAAGGAATGGTGTCATTACCTTTCTTATCCTTGAAGATAATCTGTTCCAAATAGCCCTTGTCTGAAATGCGAGCTTCCCATCCGGTATGTTTCCATACGGTAGACTGAGAAAAGGCACCCATACTACATAACAAGCTTCCTAGCAGGAAAGTAATTTTTTATCATTTATATATCAGTTTTTTGTGTTTTGTATAGTAAATCACACTTCCCCTATATAAGGGAATTAAGGGAAAGTGTGATATGTATATGTCTATTTATGGCAACTCAATTACCAATTAGGATTCTGTACCAATTTCGGATTCTTGTTCAAATATTCCTGCTGAATCGGATAGAGGTAGCCTTCTTCTTTAAATACGAATGGCATCATGTCTGCCTTAACTTCCCTATTAAATTCTTCAGCTGTTGTACAAATTACTTTTTCAATTAACAAAATCGAGCCAAATATACAAGTATATCATCAATTACAAAAATAATAAGGCTTTAAAAGTTTTCAAATATAGGAAAGTTTCCACAAGAGAAGTTCCGCATCCGACTATAAAAGTCTTTTACTCAAATAGCGTACCGGATACCACACAGAAAGGAATCCGACAGTCAGAACGGTTATGAAGACAAGCACAACATCCCACGCATGAACACTGACAGGGTAGGCGTCCACGATAAAAGTACCACCGCCTCCACCTAGCGAAATTACGCCAAATTTCTGCTGGACAAAACATAAAATTAATCCGAGAATAATACCGGAGATAGCACCAAAAAGAGAAATAAGACGTCCCTCAAATAAGAATATCCGGGAAATAAGTTTATCATTAGCCCCCAGACTGCGTAATGTTACAACATCATCTTTTTTATCCAGTATCAGCATAGAAAGAGAACCGATCACATTAAAACAGGCAATCATAAGGATAAAAGTCAAAAATAGATAGGAGATCAGTTTCTCAATTTCCATAATACGGAACACATCCGCCTGCTGCTGATAACGGTCCTGAACAACAAAATCATCTCCCAACATTTTTTCGATCTTAGATTGTACAGATGAGACGTTTGCACCGGATTTTAATTTCAGCTCTATCGCAGAAACCTCCGTGGTATAATCCAGCAGTTGTCGGATAAAATCAAGAGAGGTAAGAATATATTTACCATCATACAGCTGTTGATTCACGACAAACACCACTCCGGGAGAATAAAGATAGTCACGTTTAAAGGAAGCACCGGGATTTGCCATATTTACTTTGGCATTCCGTTTGGGAAGATAAACCTGAAGCGGATCGACAAATTCCAATCCTGTACCTAAAGTGGCCACGAGTTCCACTCCCATAATCCCGTAATTCACAATCGAATCATGCAAGAGAAACTCACCGGCTCCATAAAGTATACTGTCAATCTCGGTCAATTCCTCAAAGTTATCTTCTACACCCTTCAAAACAGCCATAGTCTGACGGTCTTTATACTGTACCATTGCATTCTCTTCGAGCGTTTCTGTAGATACAGCCACTTCGGGAAGCGCACAAACAGCGCGAATCCGTTCATCTTGCCCGTCAAAAACCTTCCCTTCACGAACCACAATTTTCAACTGCGGATCGAAAGCGGTGAAAAAGCTGGCCACCATATCCTGAAAGCCGTTAAAAACAGAGAGTGTACAGATCAACGCCAATGTAGCAAGGGCCACTCCGCACACAGAAATGCCGGATATGATATTAATAGCATTATGTTTCTTTTTCGAAAAAAGATAACGCCGGGCTATATAGAAGGGGAAATTCACCTCTGCAATGAATTATTTCATTTCAGCAATGAGTCAATCTTCTCGATATAATCCAACGAATCATCCACAAAGAACTTCAGTTCAGGGATAATACGTAGCTGATAACGAACACGAGTACCCAGTTCATAACGAATGGATTTCATATTATCATTGATATTCTTCACCATTTCTTCTGCTTTCTCAGAAGGAAAAACACTGAGATAAACACGGGCAATACTCATATCCGGACTAATGCGCACAGCACTAACCGATACCAACGTCCCATGCATCGCCTTTGTCTGCAACAGGAATATCTCACTCAGTTCTTTCTGCAACAAGCGGGATATCTTATTCTGTCTAGTTGTTTCCATAAATCTACTCCTTTACTTTTTTCTTATAATCGTTAACCCATCACGTAAGGGTAATATTACTTTCTCCACCCGTTCATCTTTGGCTACAAGATCATTAAAAGCCTTAATGCCGATTGTCTGGGCATCCGTATTACGGGGTTGTTCCAGCACATGACCATCCCACAACGTATTGTCAGCTATCATGTATCCTCCTTCGGAAAGATGAGCCAACGTCATTTCGTAATACTCAATATATTTACGTTTATCACCGTCAATAAAAGCCAGATCAAACGTAACGCCCAAATCGGGAACAAGTTCCAAGGCATCACCTATATAGAAACGGATTTTATCTGCAAATGGCGATTTTTCAAGCCACGGACGGGTAAAGTCCTCTTGTTCATCATTTATTTCAAAGGTATGCAACATTCCGCCCTCCGACAAACCTTCTGCCAGACAAAGAGCGGAATATCCGCTATACGTCCCGATCTCCAGTATCTGCCGAGGCCGAATCATCTTCACAAACATCTTCAACATCCGCCCCTGCAAATGCCCGGAAGCCATACGGGGACGAAGCAATTTTACGTGCGTATCCCGATACAGCGCTTTCAAATAATCGCTTTCGGGATCAATATGTTGCAGAATATATTCGTCAATAGATTCAGTCTCTTGCATACAGCCTGTTCTTTTTACAGATAACGGTTATTATTAGGCAATACGGTATCTTCCGCATGCTTCAACGCATCCTCCACCACATTTATTTCGAGGAAGGAAGTTTGCGTACCTTCTTTACCACTACTCAAATAGCCTACCATATCCGTTGGCTGCAAACGTCCTTCTTTCAACAGGCGGCGCAGAGCTGCAAAATAGTATTCCTGCCCGTTTGCGAGTTCCGGCATATAGATCGCTTCCACACCATAAGAAAGAGCCAGATGCCGCATCGTCTTTTCCTTATAACAAATAGCCAATACCGGATACTTGCCACGGAAAGCAGCCAGATTACGTGCTGTACGTCCGCTATAACTGTCGGTAATGATCGCACGTATCTTTAACTTAGATGTAGCTTTTACAGCCTGCTTGGCAAGGAAAGCCGTAACATCATTACTGTTTTCATCCAACGGGATACGAATATCATTTTCTTCCAGTTTATCTTTTTCAGCCTGAGCCGCAATCTTAGTCATTGTTTTCACCGCATCCACCGGATACTTACCATAAGCAGTTTCACCACTCAACATCAAAGCGTCCGTACGATAATAAATTGCATTGGCAATGTCAGTAACTTCCGCACGAGTAGGACGAGGATTGTTAATCATCGTATGCAACATTTGCGTAGCAACGATCACCGGCTTCTTTGCCAGGATACATTTACGAATCAGCACACGCTGGATTCCCGGAATGCGTTCCTGAGGGACCTCAATACCTAAATCACCACGGGCAACCATAACGCCGTCGGCTACTTCCAGTATCTCATCAATATTATCTACGCCTTCCTGATTTTCAATCTTGGCAATAATCTTAATGTCACTATTATGAGCATCCAGAATCGCACGAATATCAAGTACATCCTGACGATTGCGCACGAAAGAGTGAGCGATAAAATCAATATCCTTTTCGATAGCATAAAGGATATTGTTACGGTCTTTTTCCGTCAAGGAAGGAAGATTGATACGAACACCCGGAACATTCACGCTCTTACGGCTTCCCAAAGTAGCTTCGTTCTTCACTTCACAAAGCAAATAATCAGCGGTTTTATCAATGACTTCCAGTTCCAGATCACCATCGTCAATCAAAATCGTACCACCGATATTCAAATCGTGTACAAAATTGGGATATGAAACAGCAATACACTCACGGGTAGTTTCAAGTTCCGGATTACCTACAATCTTTACTTTCTCACCTATTTTATATGGAATCGGTTCTGCATTGGCAGTCGTACGGACTTCCGGTCCTTTCGTATCCATTAGAATCGCAATACGATTGGACACGGTACGTACATTTGCAATCAGAGCTTCAAAACCTTCACGGCTGGCGTGCGCAGTATTCATACGCACCACATTCATTCCAGCTTCAAAGAGCTGTTTTATAAAATCCACATCACAACGTCTATCCGAAATAGAAGCCACAATCTTAGTCTGTTTCAATAACATAGTCTTTCTACCTATTATATATTATACCTTATTTATTTTCTAACAATGCCTCCAGCGCCAACCTATATGAATTCAGTCCAAAGCCGCAAATCACCCCTTTGCAGGCACAAGCAATCATCGACACATGCCGGAAAGACTCACGACTATGTACATTGGAGATATGCACCTCGATAACCGGAGACGTCACAGAGCGAATAGCATCCTGCAAAGCAATGGAAGTATGCGTATAAGCACCCGCATTCAGAATAATCCCGTCCACGTCAAATCCTACCTGCTGTATGCAGTCAATCATCTCTCCCTCAATATTCGATTGAAAATAGTCGATCTCCACGTCAGTGTATCTTTTGCGAAGTTCAGCCAAATAATCTTCAAATGTAACGCTTCCATATATGGAAGGTTCACGCTTACCCAACAGATTTATATTCGGGCCATTAATAATTTGTATCTTCATCGCGTAATCCTCTTTTTTTATACCTTTGTATCCAAAGAACAATATTTCAAGCCACAAAGATAGTGCAAACCGAATGTAGAAACAAATTTATTTGTATTCTGCTGAGGTGCAGCCTATCTTCGCGGAGCAAAGGTAGAAAAAAGAAATGGAAATCAACGAAAAAAAGAAAGAAGAAGGAACAACAGGAACTGATAATCAGAAAGTATCAGCAGTATCT
>ENA-OQJF01000122-OQJF01000122.1-human-gut-metagenome-genome-assembly--contig:-NODE-122-length-19905-cov-3.427546_pt1 | contig 19905 bp, 17 predicted proteins | sample MGYA00242595_ERZ504761 | MGnify/ENA primary metagenome ERZ504761 (study PRJEB26092, sample SAMD00036367) | human gut metagenome | host: Homo sapiens | study: EMG produced TPA metagenomics assembly of...
AGAGTGTCGGGTTATCAAAAATACGCTCAACAAAGTTAATACTTATGTAATCGGAGATAACCGCTTTCTTGAACAAACCTGCCACAATAAGAAAGATACCCCTGCCGAACATTTCCTGCGACACATAGAGCGGTTTACGAATTTGCGGAATAAAATCACGTGCCCGGACAATGGGCCCGGCCACCAACTGTGGAAAGAAAGAGACATAAAAGGCATAATCCAGCAGACTGGTCAAAGGTTTGATCTCTTTCCTATAGACATCAATGGTGTAGCTTAACGACTGGAATGTGAAAAAGGAGATGCCGACAGGCAAAAAGATGTCAAGTGCCGTAAACTCCCCTCCCATCAGCGAGGCAATGACCCCACCCAGAAAATTGGTATATTTAAAGTAGCAGAGTAATCCCAAATTGACCGATACACTGAGTACCACACAAAACTTACGTTTCCAGCGGACATCGGTTCGATCCATCAGCCAGGCTATCAACAAAATCGGTAACAGTAACGATAGCCAACAAGGAAAAAATAGGTTCCACTACTCTTGTAATAAAAATAATAGGAGAAAAGAGCAACAAACAGAATCCGTGCCGTATTGCGATGTTGCAACAGTGTATAGATTACCATAAACGCAGCGAACAGCCAAAGAAAAATTCCGCTGCTGAATATCATCGGCGCATCCGGATTATATTTGAAAGCCTCCAACAGGCGGCTGAAATCAATATCAATGGGAAACATATTCATTATAGGCTTTAATAATGGCTTCATATAATAATTCTCCCTGAAGCGTATAGCCTTCAGGCAGATAATGTACGTGATCCGGACGCATTAATCGGGCGTCTGACCAGTTCTTGCAGGCGCGCAGGCTTCCGCCCACAACATTATACATATCCCACACCACCAGTTTATGGCGGCGGGCAAAATCATGAATCGTGTTCACTGCCGTTACCGTTCGGGGATTAATAGCGTATGTGCGACGCCGACGACGTTGACGGAAACTTTCATAAGATCCCGGAGGCGTAGTCATCAGGATAGGAACATCAGGCAGACTGTCATGCAACAGTTCAAGCAATTCCTCCATCTGCCGGTAATGTACATTCGAATTGTATTTTCGGTTATGACTTTCGTTCGTTCCAAACGAAAGTATTAATAGTTCGGGTTTCAGGGCTGCAATGGCTGCAATACGGTCGGGATGCGTAAAAGTCAGGCAAGTGGCTCCGTTCACTCCCATATCCGTATAGGAAATCGCTCCGAATGTTTCGGTCAGACGGGCACCGGTAGTACGAGGAAAAATATGCCCGCGAATGTGACTGTCACCAATATGAACAATGCGAACGGTATCTTCCGAACTCCCGTTTTGCACCAGCCGCAAATGTTCGAGCACCGGAACCAGTATCCCAAGACTATCCACGACCTCATTCCTACCTACACCTTTGAAAGCTACGGGAAAAACAATTTTTACCGAAACAGTATCCCCCAATGATCCCGGTTCACGCATCGGCTTACAAGCCCTCGTGCCTTTATCCACCTGCGGACAGGCTGGCAAAAGGTCTTGTGCCCGAACCGACCAAACACCGGAAAGCAAAGGATCAACACCCCAGCATCTATTCAGCCTCATAGGCCTTTCTCCTTTCATACTGTTCTTTTCCATAAATCAATGTTTCGTATAGTAGTCCTGCCAGGTGACGTCCACCCCGGAAGTTGATGTGTGTATAATCATAATTAGCCAAAGAGGGCTTGGCATGCACCAGCCCGGCCATACTACCCTCTCCTCCCATAGCCTCGAACATGTTCCAAAAAGCAATACCACTCTCTGCCGCTATATTCTGCTGGTAGCGGATCAGATTCTTCACTCCGGGCATTGTTCGCAGTTCACCGGTATCAGTCTTATAGTCACGATCGCCCACACTCAACAAAAGGAAACCGGCCTGCGGAAAGCATTCTTTCAGGTGGTTAATGGCTGTGAGAAGTCCTTTCTTATAAGGATCGTAGTTTCTTCCGCGTTCGGTTGCAACGTTCAGTCCATATTCCAGAATAATCAAATCATAAGGCCGCTGGGCATTAAACTCTTGCAGCATTTTGGATGGTATGCTGCGAAGGGAAAGTCCTGAACTACCACGCAAAGAGAAGTTGTCGACAACAACTCCTTGTGTGCCGTCCATTGCCACCCCATAGAACAAAGTGGAGTCTGCCCGATTGATATCCCAGCGTACCGAACCGATACGACCATTCACTTTCATCTGCTGCAAACTACCAGTAGTAGAAAAGTCCCGCGCTTCAGCTTCCCCACGGTTGACACATACAGAAAGATTGACCTCGCCCTTATTATAGAAAAAGATGGATGCTATCTGGCAGGTATCGAGTAAAGAAGCATATTTATTTTGTCCGCGAAGTTCAACGTAAGCTCTTTCACGGGGAACAAAATAGTGCCCGGAAATACCTTGTTTCTTTTTATCAAAGTAGACACTGTCGGTCACTGCATGACTAGACCATCCGCCAAAAGAATGACGTACCGTCGGACGATAGCCGCTGGTCATCGAAGTTATGGTGACAAAGCCTACACCACATCCGCCGAAACGCTTCTGCAACATCTCGCGCAGATCGGCTGTGAAAATATCCGCCTCAATAAAGGAATCACCGAACACAGCTATACGGACCAAGCGACCTTTGGACTGAATTTCGTCCAGCGCACGATAAAAAGGAGTCATCCCTCGCATCGTCGAGTCACTATAATCTTCGATACACGTCATCCCGCTGCGGCACGTATCTACAAATGCAGGTTTCACAACCGGGACCGGCGGCAGACTGTCTGCCACTACTTCATCTTTATCAGGTTCAGGCATACGGACATCACTCAGCAAATCGACACGCCTCATCGTATGTCCGTCGATCGTTATAGCAGGCAGCCAGTGCATTCCAATTAATGCGAACAGGACGATCAATGTCAGCCATAACGAATATTTCAAATAATTTTTCATGCACGCTCTTAATTTAATAAGAAGTTGCAAAGATAGATAAAACCCATAAAAAGAGAGGAGAATCTGCATGAAATTCATGCAGATTCTCCTCTGATGTTATCTGTGTAGGCAAAGGATTAAATGCTTCGCTCCACGTTAGTGACAAAAGCCCGCAGACCGAGCTGTTCTGTCTGCATGTCCATCCGATGCAACGCATCCAGCAACGGGTCCACCTTCTTGTCATCCACCACCGTTATGATGGCCGAACACATACTGGGCCAGGCGTGGCTGCCGAAATGCGGATCACCGGTCTTCGAACCACGTCCCTGCACACGCTCCAAATAAGTGAAGCCCCGACAACCCAAACGGTCCAGTAAAGCAATGATACGTTCGTAATAAGCCTGATCGAATGTGATTAATACTGATTTCATATCTTGATTTCTTCTTTATTATTTCTTAATCATTTCATCTTTATGCTCTTCAAAGTAAGCCTCCAGCTCACGTTTCCGTCTCAATACCTTACGCTGATGCTTGATACCTGTACCGGCAAAGACGCAGTACAAAGTAGGAATCAAGACCAAAGTCAGAATAGTGGAAACAGTCAGACCACCGATTACGGCAATCGCCATCGGACTCCACATCTCCGAACCCTGTCCACCGCCAATTGCCATCGGGATCATACCGAGAACTGTAGTAGCAGTGGTCATCAATACCGGACGAAGACGGCTCTTACCTGCTGTTACGACAGAATTGAGCACAGCCAGTCCACGTTCGCGGCAAAGAGTGATGTAGTCGATAAGTACAATACCATTCTTTACAACGATACCGATCAACATGATGGCTCCCAAGAGGCTCATTACACTCAGCGTGCTCTTTGTAAAGAAAAGCGCCATCAACACTCCACTGAAGGCAAACGGCAGTGAGAACATGATGATGAATGGATAAGTCAATGATTCGAACTGCGCTGCCATCACAATAAACACCAGTACCACAATAAGAATAGCCAGCGTACCCAGGTCGCGGAACGAATCTTGCTGGTCTTCGTACGAACCGGCTACCTGAATCGTTACGTCCGACGGAATATCCATCTTATCGATGATAGCATTACCCGCATTCACTACATTACCCAACGCTTCGCCCGAGATAACAGCCGAAACGGTCACAATGCGTTCGCGGTCTTTACGTTCGATAGTAGGAGGAGCAAAGCGCTCGACAACTTTACCCAACTCTTTCACACGTACGGCTTCGCCACGACTGTTATAAATAAGAATGTTCTCGATACTTTCAATACTGGTACGATACTCCGGTGCATAACGCACTTTGATATCGTATTCGTCTCCATCCTCACGATACTTGGAGGCAATGGCACCATTGATACGGTTGCGCAGATAGTTACCTGCAGTTGCCAGGTTCAGTCCGTGCAAAGCCAGCTTCTCACGATCGAAGTCTACCTGATACTCCGGCTGATAATCACTACGGCTGATGTTTACTTCCGATACACCTTTCACATTCAGCAGTTCACGTTTCAAACGTGCAGCTACACTGTCGGTTTCTTCCATACTATAACCATATACTTCGAAGTCGGCACTTGCCTGAGCAGACATACCCGTGTTGCTACCACCCAGGATCACCTGTGCTTTGCTGAACTCCGGATATTTCTTCAGGTCCTCACGCATCTCGTCGCAGACTTGTTCAAGGCTGATGTCACGATCTCCCGGATCGACCAGACTGATATTGAACGAAATGATGTGGGAACCATTGTCCTGCATAGAGGCCCAGGTATTGTCTGAGTCGGCCTGACCTACGGTATAGTTACATACGGTCATTACACCTTTGTATTTATTGAGCCACTGGTTAGTCAGTTTCTCTGAGACCTCCTGTGCCAGCTCCTTGCGTGTTCCGATAGGCAACTCCAACTGAACCGCGATACGGGCATTATCCTGTGCCGGGAAGAACTCGGTTCCGATACTCTTGGCACAGAACAAGCTGACCACAAAGAACACGATACAACCGAAGATGACAATCGGACGATGGCGAACCGCCCAATTCAACATGCGGGCATAGCCTGTATCCAGAGCATCCAAACCTTTCTCAATAGGACCGAAAAGAAGTTTGAAAGTCTTAGACTGTTTCTTCTGCAAACGTAACAATTGCGAACAGAGCATCGGTGTCAGTGACAAAGCAGCTACTGTAGAGATGAACATGATGGCACACATCATCCAACCCAACTGCTTAAACATCACCCCCGACATACCGCTTACCATTGTCAGTGGGAAGAACACTGCAATCATGGTCAGTGTAGAGGCAATTACGGAAATAGCCACCTCATTCGTTCCGTGCACGGCAGCCTGTTTCGGATCGGAACCGCGCTCGATATGGGTAGTCACATTTTCGAGTACCACAATCGCATCGTCCACCACCATACCGATGGCAATAGAGAGAGATGAAAGCGAGATAATATTAATTGTATTTCCGGTGACTGCCAGGTAAATAAACGAGGCGATCAATGAAAGCGGAATAGTAATACAAATAATCAATGTGGCACGCCAGCGTCCCAAGAAGAGGAACACCACGATAACTACAAACAAAAGGGCGTACAGTACGGTTTCGGCCAAACTGTCGATGGTGTTGAGAATGTTGTCGGATGTATCGACAATCACTCCGAGCTTCACGTCGCTCGGCAAATTCTTTTGCAACTTCGGCAAAGCCTCGGCCACTTTCTTTGAAATATCCACAGAGTTGGCACCCGACTGTTTCTGCACCACAATCATGGCTCCTTTTACCCCATTATTATATGTTTCCTGAGCACGCTCCTCCACGGTATCGACCACGCGGGCTACATCGCGCAGATAGACATTCGCTCCATTGTAGCTACCCACCACAACATCTTCCAATTGTCGCGAATCGTCAAACTCTCCTTCGACACGCAACGAATAGGTCTCGTTACCGATATCGAAGTTACCGCCCGGAATATTCTTATTCTCGGCTCCGATAATCGAACTGATTGTTTCGATGGTCAGATTATAGGCTTCCAGTTTGCCGGGGTCGCAATATACCTGGATCTCACGCTGGGGAGCACCACTGATGGATACCGTTCCCACACCGGGAATACGTGCTAACGGGTTCACAACGCGATCGTCTAGGATTTTATAAAGTGCCGACTGACTTTCATTGGCCTGTACCGACAGCAACACAATCGGAATCATGTCGGTGCTGAACTTAAAGATGATGGGATTCTCCACATCATCCGGAAGCTGCGAGCTGACCATATCCAGCTTGTCACGCACATCATTAGTCAGTACGTCGATATCATTACCGTATTCAAACTCCAATGTAATCAGAGACATATTTTCAGACGAACGGGAGGTGATATGCTTCAGGTTACTGACAGCATTCAGCGTATTCTCCAACGGACGAGTCACGTTGTTCTCTATATCCGAAGCACTGGCTCCGGGATAGGCGGTCATTACCATAATCGTATTTGTATCGATGTCCGGATACAAGTCGATAGGTAATTTTGACAAAGAGAAGAGACCAAAAATCACCACTGCAAGGAAGCAGAGGGAGGTCATAATCGGTTTTTTTACCGCTCCTTCGTATAAACTCATTTTTGCTAATTATTAAAATGTGGATAATGCGCCGTATGTCATCGGATTGTATAGCTTTCAACTTATAAAGCTGTACACAACATACGGTTACATTGATTCATTATTTTTCTACCTCTACCTCAGTGCCGTTGATCAATCGGGTCTGACCGGCAATGACTACCTGAGAATTATTGGGTACACCGGATTTCAATTCATACTCGGTACCCATGCGGCGTCCCAGTTCCACTTTGTTGTATGTCACTTTTCCATCCTTGTATACATACACATAACGGTCGCCGGCACCAGCTTGCTTCACAATAGCTAAATCGGGAACAACGACGTTCTCTTCCGTACCAAAATTCAGGCTGGCACGGGCAAACATTCCCGGACGTACTTTCTGATTCTGGTTAGGCAATTGAATCTCCACCTGGAATGTACGGGTAGACGGATCGATCGTCGGATAAATCAAGCTGATCTTGCCTTCGAAAGCCTCATCACCGTAGACATCGAGCTTCACATTCACGGGAGCACCTTTCTTCACCTTGGTGAAGTAAACCTCGGATACATTGATCAAAAGTTTGACCGGAGTAATCTTTTCAACGGTCAGCACCGGATTGCCACCGCTATACATATCGCCGCTATCGTAATTGCGGGCAGTTACCACCCCACTGATAGGACTCAGCAGAGAAGTGTTTTCCAACAAGTTCTGATAAGCAGTTTTCTTCACGTCATAGGCCATCTTTGCAGCATCCCATTCCGATTTTGAAGCACCACCTACCTTATATAGTTCATCGATACGATTGAATTCCACTTCCTGATTGTCCAGTTGCAGCTTAGTCTGTTTCAAGTTGGCAGCATCCATCTGCACTAGTTTCTGGCCTTTGGACACATGATCGCCCACTTCCACAAAGATTTTATCAATACGCACCGGTGATGACGGAGCAATGTTATTCTTCACTTCAGCTTCTACGGTTGCCGTGTATTCCTGTATCTGTTCTACCGGGCGTGCTGTCACATCGGCCAATTTCACTTTCGGCTTTTCCTCTGTTTTTTCAGCAGCACTTTTGTCTTTTCCTCCAGTGCACGAGCCCAATAGCACAACGGCGAGCAGGGCTACTAATTGGAAACATCTTTTCATATTCAAATTTTAATTGTTGTGTGTTTAGTTACTCTGTTACTTCTTCTCTTCCCAATACCTGATCGAGATCAGCCTTAGCAACCAAATAGTCGTAGATAGACTGGTTGTAAGTCAACTGGGCCTGTGTCAGCGCCACTTCCGAATCGTTCAATTCAAGGATAGTCCCTTTACCTACTTCATAACGTTTTTGGGCTATCAAACGTCCTTTTTCCGCCTGTACGATTCCTTCTTTGTTGCTGACTACCTGCTCGGTACTTGCAGCCATATTATCCAGATAACTGGTGGCTTGCATGGTGAGTTGGCGATATACGTTGGTGCGGTTCTCGGCCAGTTGCTGCATCTGGATCTTAGTTTGCTTTACCTTCGTAAAGTTACTTGCCTTAAACAAAGGGATACTCAGACTCAGACCGACAGTAGAATATGGGAACCACTTGTAATGCGACATCTTGAAGTCATTATTCAGCGATGTATACGAATAGTTGAACGATGCAGCCAATGTCGGCATGAAATTGGTTCGCTGCACAGCCAGTGTTTTCTTCAACAAGTCGGCATTTAAGTCCAACTGCTTCAAATCGCTGTTGTTATTCAGATTCAACTGGTTGCTTTCCATCTGACGACGGAACATCACCATTTCATAGTCCTTCAGATTACCATCGGCAGCAATTTCCACCTCCGTATCCATACCCATCAGTACCTGCAACTGCAAGCGAGCAAGATTCACTCCGTTACCGGCAGATACTACCGAGGGTTTCAGGCTACGCACCTGTACGTCGGCGCGTATCTTATCATACTCGCTAACCGTTCCCTGCTCATATTTGGCTTTCACCACTTCATAGTTGGCTTCTGCCTGCGTATAACTCTGCAGGAGCACTTTGTAGCTGTCCTGGGCCAACAACAACTGATAATATGCCTTGGTCACCTGGTTCACCAAGTCGAGTTTCGACGAGCGTGCTTTTTCAACAGCCAGTTCCACATCTGTCTTGGTCAGATTGATACTCTTGTAAAGCGTCGGAGCAAATACAGGGAGACTCACATTGAGTCCTCCGTTGTACGAGTTGTCCGAACCTACCTGGATGGTCTGCGATTCTCCGCCAAAGTCCATCACCATTGTCTGTTTTTTTAGTGTCCGCGAGTAAGAACCCGTCAATGAAACCTCCGGAAATAGTCCGCCGTATGCCTCCTTCTTAGCCTCTTTTTTCAGCTGAATCTCTTGGCCGGCCACTTTCATTGTGGGGTTTTCGCTCAATGCAATTTCCAGTGCTTTGTCAAGCGTCAGTAGCACGATGTCCTTTGCCTCCTGTGCCTGTACATAACCCACCGAGAGCAGTACAACCACCGCCAAAAGCATCTTTTTGCTTAAGAAACATTTCATTTTGTTCATACAATAATTTTAGTTGTTTATCTTCTTTGGGAATCTCTTTATTCCCTGTCTTAGTGTATCCTTTGTTTTCTATATTCCGTTATAAAATCTTCCAATACCTTTGCCCCTTTCTCTGTCGAGATTCCCCGGATGTAGGTAAACATAATCGCTTCGTAAACCTCAAGGAAGGAGTATTTGTTGCAAATATCCGTATTCATCAATAAGTCGAGCTGTTCGTGAACCAGCAGGTTGACAATGGCAAAATTGACATCATCCCTGAATATGCCCTGCTTAATGCCCATCTTAAAAAATTCGATCGTACTGTCCGAGTCCCGCTCCCGATAGTTCTTCAGCAGACTGTGTACTTTCGGATACTTCTTTATATCTTCAAAAAAACGCTTGTTAGTCCGATGGAATGTCTCAATGCTCCGCTGATAACACACAAGAATGACTTCAAGAACATTCTTTGAGTTGGCCAAGGTCTCTGCCAGAAAAGCATTCATCTCTTCCTGACGTTTTAAAATACACTGGGTCAGCAAGCTCTCTTTATCCTGAAACACTTCGTAAAGTGTACGTTTTGATATACCCAAGGACGCGGCTATGTCGTCCATCGTTATACTCTTGATACCATGTGCAGTAAAAGCCTCCGAAGCTGTCTCAATAATTCTGTCTTTCAATTCTACTCTTTGTGAGTTCTCTTTCGCATTCTCAATCATTAACCCGTTCTTTTGTTGTTAGACTATCGATTATCAGCGTTTTCGTCCAATAAAAACGAAAAACTGAACAAAGATAAGCAGAAAACTCGACGAGTTAATTCAGTTTCCTGATTTAAGCACACATATTTGATAAATATTATAACTTCCGAAACAAATATCAAAACAAGTGTTAACAGAGAATGAGGATACAAAGATAGGGCGAGGAAATACCCTTATAAAGGTATTCCCGCCCATCGGAAGAGAAAAATCGATAAACAGCGGATATACTTCGATGAATGAAGAAGTGAAAGGAATGACAAAGAAGACTCCACTAATACTCGGATCTGGTCCGATTGAGAAAAGCTACCGTTTTATGAATTTCTTTGTACATCACGATATCATCCTTTACAAACGGAACCTCTTTGCGATATGCAGCCAGATAGCGCTCAAGGATGGGAGAAGTTTTTGCCGGACGACGAAACTCAATTCCCTGCGCAGCATTCATCAACTCGATGGCAAGGATGTGCTCCAGATTATCCATGATCCGGAAAAGTTTGGTAGCGGCATTGGCTCCCATGCTAACATGATCTTCCTGACCGTTGGAAGAGACTATTGAATCACTCGAGGCCGCATAGCAGTACATCTTATTCTGACTGACCATAGAGGCAGCAGCGTACTGAGGAATCATAAAACCGGAATTAAGTCCCGGATTGGCGACCAAAAATTCCGGAAGACCACGCAACCCCATAATTAACTGGGCTACACGCCGCTCGGAAATGTTGCCCAGTTCGGCCATTGCGATGGCAAGAAAATCGAAGGAGAGGGCCAGCGGTTGTCCGTGAAAGTTGCCGCCGGATATGATCTGATCTTCATCCGGGAAAATGGTCGGATTGTCCGTCACAGAATTTATCTCGGTTAACAAAACAGAAGAGACGTACCGGATGGCATCTTTCGTTGCCCCATGCACCTGAGGAATACAACGAAAAGAGTAAGGGTCCTGTACATGTTCTTTGGTACGGGCTATCAGCTCACTTCCATGCAGCAGGCGACGAAATATCTCTCCCGTCTCAATCTGACCAGGATGGGGACGAATCTGCTGAATACACTCCATAAAAGGATCGATGCGCCCATCGAACGCTTCAAGTGAAAGGGCAGCAATCATATCTGCCTTCTTTGAAAGCCTCCGGGCTTTGAGCAATGCAAAAACTCCGTTGGCACTCATGAACTGGGTACCATTCAGCAAAGCAAGTCCCTCCTTACTCATCAATCTCACAGGCTCCCAACCAAACTCGTCGAGCACACTGATGGCTTCCCGCTTTTTACCTTTATAATAAACATCGCCAACTCCAATCAAAGGCAAAAAGAGGTTGGCCAACGGCGCCAGATCACCCGAAGCCCCCAAGGATCCGCGATCGTAGACAATAGGCATTACGTCGTTATTGAAAAAGTCGAGAATGCGCTGTACGGTGATGACCTGTACCCCGCTGTGACCCAGGGAAAGAGCATGGGCTTTAAGCAACAGCATCAGCTTGATAATGACCGGGCGTAACTCCTCACCCACACTGCACGCATGGCTTTTCACAAGATTCTCTTGCAAGGTGTTGAGTTCATCGGACGATATGTTTTTACTGCACAACGAACCGAAACCGGTAGTGATGCCATACAGCGGCTCGGTGGAAGCCGCAATTTTCCGGTCGAGATAATCACGGCATTTCCGGATGCGCTGTTCGGCTTCGGGAGCCAGTTCAAGTTTCAGGTTTTCGTTAATGATGCGTTCGATGATACTGAAAGTCAGTTCACCGGAGCCTACATAATAAACATTGTTCATTGGTTCAGTTCTTGGTTGACAACTTCAAGTAATTCTTTCTCACGCATGCATGCCAATTGTTCCAAATGGTCGGCTTCCCGCTTCAGCTCGTCAACAAAGGTTTTATCCTTGAGCGAACCCAGATTGATGCGGACGTTCAGCAAAGCGCCCAATACTGCCGAACGGGCAGCCATCATGGCTACACATGCGTCCGTAATGGCATTCTGATTGCCTAAACGCGCTACATCAGCTATGATCTCCATCAGCTCACAGGCATTGCGCGCCACCTGCATCGGAACGAGGGCCGCAAAACGAGTGGCCTCCTGGATAGCAGCACTACGAGCGGCCTTTTCTTCATCTGTAGATTTGGGTAACTTGAAACAACCGAAAACATGGTCGTATGCCTCGGAATCACGGTCAATGTATTCAACAAAAAGCTCCTGCTGCCGGATGCTCAGACGGGAAATATGCTTCATCAACTCTTCATGTTCTTCGTATCCTTTCTTCCCGATGGTAAGTCCGGCCACCATTGCAGTCAGCGCCGAGGCCACCGCACCGTTAAGAGCAGCCACACTGCCGCCTCCGGGTACAGGATCACTACCGGCTACTTTATCTAAAAATTCTTTTACGGTCAATTCTGCTAACATAATTCTTCAAGTATTTATCGGGTTTATATCTCAATTCAGACAGACGGATAAAGCATTCCGCCTTTGATAGTCGTATTTACACAATTCATCCCGACATAATAGGGAAGAATATGGTAATTATCGGAGTCGAGCACTACGAAGTACGCCTTTTTTACCCACTTCGATACTGCCGATAGAGTCGGCACGGTTGAGTGCAGCCGCCCCATTCAGGGTAAGGGCCGTAATTGCTTCTTCTACAGTGAGCTGCATGTGAATGCAGGCTAAGGCAAACGTCAGTGGAATGGAACCGGAGAAACAACTGCCCGGATTCAGGTCGGTAGCCAGGGCTACGGCACATCCGGCATCAATCATGTCGCGTCCCCGTGCATAAGGCTCCTTCAAGGCAAACGCTGTGAGCGGGAGGAGTGTGGCAACCACTCCCTTACGCGCCATGGCTTCGATACCGGCATCGGAAGCATGAAGCAGATGGTCGGCAGATACAGCTCCCAATTCGGCAGCCAGTTCGGCACCTCCCAAAGGGACAATCTCGTCGGCATGAAGTTTTGGTAAGAGACCATAATCTCCGGCAGCTGTAAGCAAACGACGTGACTGTTCGATGGAGAAAACGCCTTCTTCGCAGAACACATCACAAAATTCAGCCAGTGAATCCCGCTGAATCACCGGAAGTAACTCACGGATCAGGAAGTCAATATAATCATCAGGACGCTCTTTATATTCGTCAGGCAACGCATGTGCACCCAGGAAAGTAGGCACAATATCCACCCGTACACCCTCATCTTTATTCAGGCTGCGCATCACCTTGAGTTGCAACAATTCCGTTTCGCGGTTCAGACCGTATCCGCTCTTGCCTTCGACGGTCGTAATTCCCATGGCTGTCATCTTCTTGAGGAGTCCTTCTGCCTTAGAGCGCAAATGAATGAAAGAGAGTTCACGGGTAGCCTGTACTGTACTGGCTATACCGCCGCCACGTTGCATGATAGACATATAACTCTCCCCTTTGAGGCGCCACGAAAATTCTTCGGCCCGCTCTCCCCCAAATACGAAATGGGTATGTGAATCGACAAAACCCGGCAAGAGACACTTCCCACGAGCATTGTAATGCCAGAAGTGATGATAATATCCATCACGCACTTCACCCCGGTTGGGACCGACATAGGTAATGATCCCATCTACAACTTCGACTGTCGCTTTCTCCAAAATTCGCAGTTCCGCCATCTCTTTCCCTTTCCGAGCCGAAAAGCCGAGCGGAGTCACTACTTTGGCATTGAATATAATTAAGTTCTCACTCATGATTCTCTATTCCATTATACGTGATTCAAGCACTTGCCGCATGGAGAAATTCTCCAGACCGAGGTAGTAGGAAGCAGTATCGATCAGTGCTTCCATCGGGACGAGCCCTACGATTTCGCTACCGAGAATGGTCACTCCATAGCGACGGGCTTCGATGCGCACCAACTCGAAAGCACGATAAAGTGCCGTACGGGTATAGTCGGTAATGTTGATAGACACCTGGGTAATGTTCCGTTCCTTCAGTTCTACCCCCATCGCTTTGACATAACGCAAACCACCATTGATATGACGGATATTTTTGGCTATCTTGGTTGCAATTTCAAGATTATCAGTACTCAGATTGATATTATAAGCCACCAGCGGCATACGGGCACCGATAGCGACTACCCCGGCTGTAGGATGGCATCCGGCAGGACCGTAATCGGGATGCCATTCGGGCAGTTTCATCTTCTCGGCCATCCCTTCGAACTCTCCTTTGCGAACAGCTGCCAGATTTTCACGATGAGGGGCTGTCGCCGATTTCTCATAAAGGAAGACAGGAAGGTGATAAAGCCCGGCTACCTTCTCTCCTATCTCCCGGGAAAGAGAGACGGCTTCGTCCATCGTCACGTTTTTAATGGGAATAAAGGGCACTACATCAACGGCCCCCATGCGGGGATGCTGCCCCCCGGTGGTGATTAAGATCTATCAATTCCACAGCCACTCCAATAGCCTCGATAACAGCATCACGCAGAGCTTCCGGCTCGCCGATAAGGGTTACTACCAGTCGGTTGTGATCTTCATCATTGCTATAATCGAGCAATTTCACCCCAGACCGGGCACGGAACGGAGCGACAATACGATCTATCTTTTCCAGATCCCGCCCTTCACTGAAGTTGGGGACGCATTCTACTATTTTATTCCAGTTCATACTACATCGTTTTAAGGGCACCACAGATTACACGGATTCTTACAGATCAAGATTTATTTTTATTCTCATTATTCCGCAACTATTCTCTTTATCAACTCTTCATCTGCCAGATAAGGCAGCGTGATGTGGTAGGCATCACCATGTGACAGATTGAACGCTTCGCTGGTTTCCATCGCATGTTCATTGCGGGCCCACGAACGGCGGGCCACTCCCCCCATCACATCCCAAAGCATAGAAGAACGAAGGATTTCGTCTACTCTCAGGCTCCCGTCACACACCATACCGAAACCTCCGTTGATAGCTTTGCCAATGCCAACTCCGCCTCCGTTGTGCAAAGCTACCAGGCTCATGCCCCGGGCACAATTCCCGGCAAAACACTGTACGGCCATATCGGCCATTACATTGCTGCCATCTTTGATATTAGAGGTTTCACGGAAGGGTGAATCCGTACCACTCACATCGTGATGATCGCGTCCCAGCATAATAGGCCCGACTTCTCCGTCACGCACCATTTGGTTAAACCGGAGAGCTATCTTCAAACGACCGACAGCATCCTGATACAATATACGGGCCTGTGTACCCACCACCAACCGGTTCTTGCCGGCATCCCGTATCCAGTTATAATTGTCCAGATCCTGTCCGCGACGTTTCACATCGATACATTCCATCGCAGCACGGTCCGTTCTGGCAAGATCTTCGGGGTTACCACTGAGACATACCCAACGGAATGGACCGTAACCATAGTCGAAAAGCTCCGGCCCCATAATATCTTCCACATAACTCGGCCAGATAAAGCCGTCTTTTTCATCGGTTCCGTTTCGTGAAATCTCTTTGACTCCGGCATCATAGACAGCTTTCATAAACGAGTTGCCGTAATCGAAAAAATAAGTTCCGCGGGAAACAAGTTTCTTGATCACTGCAAAATGACGATGGAGGGATTCGTCTACCAACTGACGAAACGCTTCGGGAGATTCATGCAACAACCGGGTACGTTCTTCGAAAGTAACTCCGGCAGGACAATACCCACCTTCGTAAACAGCGTGACAGGAGGTCTGATCGGATAAAAGTTCAATAGGAATATCTTCCTGAACGGCATATTCAAGCAGATCTACTACATTGCCATGATAGGCCACCGAACAGGATTCATGCCGTTCAGCAGCGCTCAGTGCCATCCGGAAAGCGGTATGGAGATCAGTCGTGACATGCTCCACCCACCCTTGCTTGTAACGAGTTTCAATACGCGAGCGGTCCACTTCGGCTATAATCGAAGCAGCACCGGCTATTTCGGCTGCCTTGGGTTGGGCACCGCTCATACCACCCAAACCGGAGGAAACGAACAAATGTCCACTCAAGTTCTTATCTTGAGGGATGCCTAGCTTGAGCCGGCCGGCATTCAGCAGAGTATTGAATGTGCCATGCACAATACCCTGCGGACCAATGTACATCCATCCGCCGGCTGTCATCTGGCCATAGTTGGCGACTCCCATCTGGGCTGCCTCATGCCAGTCATGCTGATTGTCGAACATGCCTACCATCATTGAATTGGTGATAATGACCCGAGGGGCATCGGGACGGGAATGGAAAAGCCCTAACGGATGTCCCGATTCGATAACAAGCGTCTGTTCACGCGTCAGGAGTTCGAGGTATTGTTTTATCAACCGGTATTGCATCCAGTTCTGACATACCTGCCCGGTCTCGCCATAAGTGACGAGTTCATAAGGATAGAGAGCGATATCAAAACAAAGATTATTGTCGATCATCACCTGAAAGGCCTTGCCTTCAATACAGTTCCCCTGATATTCGTCGACGGGTTTGGCTTTGAGGTCGCCTGCCGGACGAAAACGGTACCCATAGATTCGTCCCCGGGTCCGCAACTCCTCCAGAAATTCAGGAGCCAGTTTTCTGTGCAGTTCCACAGGGATATAACGCAATGCATTTTTTAAGGCCGTGACGGTCTGTGCCGGCGAAAGGGTATATCCACGGTCGGGCGCCCGGCGAATACCTTCGGCGAATACCGGATATTCAGGTAACTGATTGCTGAGAGTCATTTTCATAATAAGAGGAATTAAGGATTACAAACTGTCAGCTCTACAATTTGATAACTCTTCGCAATATAGAAAAAAGGTGGGAATCTACCAAGATTTCAGCAGATTTATTATCAAAAGGTTAGAATAATAAAAAGAAGCAAATGAGTAGCCGCCTGTTAGGGTTGTATAGTGGCAAGACAGCAGTCCCTGCTGCTGATCGAAACGCTACTTCTCTTCCGCCTTCAGCAGTCGCAGATATTTGTCGGTAACTTTGGCAGACTCGCTATTTTCATTCAGATAGGCGGCTTTCCAATCAGGATGCCCCCCAAGCAGTTCTTCCATCCGCTCTTTTCCGACAAATCCTACCTTATTGGTTTCAGGATCTATTTCATAATATACCCGTTTGGATATTAAAGCGGAAGCAGCAATCGCATCGCCGAATTGACCACCCAGCATCACATCCATCGTGGCATCGCTGCCGGCAGCTACGGAACCTAAAGGAATGGCACTAAAATAAATATGGTCTCCAATGCGCAGGGCGGGAGCATACCAACCTCCGAAACGAAACTTCTTATAGCGTAATCTCTTGCAATTCACATAAAGGGAAGTGTCCGCCTGCACGGCATAACAGCGGGACTTCAGGTATTTGCACATGGAATCATCCGGACCAGCACTGATCTTATAGTCGGCACCACCGGTCATCAGAATATGATTCTTTGTACGTTTCTCCACTTTCAGCGAGGCAACCGTATCTCCTTCACAAGCGAGCAGCCCTTTCAGATTGGAATATACGACATTCTGCGCAGTAACATCCATCACTACCCAACTCATCAACAGCAGGAAACACAATTTCTTCATAAACGCATCCTATTAAAGACTTTCATGGCGGAAAGGTACACCTTTTAACGAATCGGAGCAAGTTTTCAGAAGAAAAGTTTAAGAAAAAGGAGAAAACACTTGACTTTTGCTCTCCAATGTCGTATCTTTACTATCAGAATCATAAAATACGTTCAATTCATATTAGGAATGAAAGAGGGAGACTATTGCTCCCTTTTTTTATGGAATCACTTCACCCAACCTCCCCATAACAGACGGAGCTAAAGATGAGTTCAGGCTCCGTTTGCCCTGAAGCAAGGCTCTGCCGAAACGAAACAGTGGCTCTATTTCACTCGGATACCGGCTCTGCAAGCTCTCTACCCGGCAGCTTCGGCAAGAAAAGGCCGGGATATCCGGAGATATACCAAGAAGAATATGAAGAATCTCCGGAAGAGACGGGAAATGTACCTGAAAGGAAAGCGGAAACTGGCTCCAACGTTAATAATAAGTAAATCTGCTCTTGACAAAAACAAGCTCATGCCAAGAGAGCGCCGTACTCACGCTAAATATATTATTTTTGCGGGTCAAACAATCAAGGAAATATGGAACAAGTAAATCTCATCATAGACACTTATCAACGGATTATTCTCGAATCGGAATCGAAGCTGGCAAAGGTAAAACAACACATTTACCGTATCGGTACACTCCGACTGATACTTTTCGCGGCAGGAATTGCAGGTATCATTTATTTCTGGGACGAGGGTAGGCTGGTGATCGGCGGTATCGCGGCTATCACCTTCATCCCCTTTATATTATTGGTGAAACTGCACAACCGGTTGTTTCATCAGAAAGATTACCTTGAAAAGAAGATAGAAATCAACCGACAGGAATTACAAGCCCTTACATACGATACGTCAGCTTTCGATAATGGGGAGGAGTTTATCAATCCATCACATCTTTATACTTATGATCTGGACGTATTTGGAGAGCATTCACTCTTTCAGTACATAAACCGGACTGCCACGCAACCCGGTAAAAAAAGACTGGCAGAATGGATGAATATGCACCTGAAGAGCAAAGCGGAGATAGAGAAACGACAGGAAGCAGTACGGGAACTGGCTCCGGAGTTAGAAATGCGCCAGCATTTCCGTGTACTCGGATTGCTGCATAAAGGTAAAACTGCTGACGAAGAAGAAATCAGGAACTGGGCTTCGAGTCCGGAATATTATCGGAAGAAATGGTATTTCCGAACTTTGGCTATCCTTATCCCCACCGCCAATGCTGTCTGCATCGGGCTGGCCATAGCCGGAATCATCTCATTCACCACATGGGGAATCGTCTTCGCAAGTATAGGATTGTTCAGTTCTTCATTCTCAAAAGGTATTAGCCGGATGCAGTCTGTTTACGGTAAAAAGATGCTGATACTGACAACCTATGCACGACTCATTCACATTATTGAGGAGAAAAAAATAGCGCTGCATCGCATTAAAGGAAAATCAAGGAATTGGTGGGAGGTGAAAAACAAACGGCTTCACAAGCCGTAAAACGCCTCACCGAACTCATGAATGCACTGGACCAACGAAACAATATGTTAATGCAATTTGTCCTGAACGGACTATTTTTCTTGGGAATTGCGGCAAGTCATGAAGATAGAAGCCTGGAAGGAAAACTATGCAGCCCACCTGCCGGATTGGCTTGAAGCCATTGGAGAAATGGATGCTTACTGTTCGCTGGCCTGTTTTGCGTATAATCATCCCGGATATGTGTTCCCCGAAATTGCATCCAAACCATTTTGCGTGGAGGCCGAAGCATTGGGTCATCCATTGATGAATCGAAATAAATGTGTACGCAATGATATCCGGATCGCAAAGCGTCCTTTCTTCATCATCATAACAGGTGCGAATATGGCAGGGAAAAGCACCTATCTACGTACCATAGGAGTAAGCTATCTGCTGGCATGTATCGGAGCCCCTGTCTGGGCAGAGAAGATGAAGCTATATCCGGCACAACTCGTCACCAGCCTGCGCACGACCGACTCATTGGCAGACAATGAATCGTATTTCTTTGCAGAACTGAAACGACTGAAACTTATTATTGATAAACTGAACTCCGGCGAGGAACTGTTCATCATACTCGACGAAATTCTGAAAGGAACGAATTCGATGGATAACAAAAGGGCTCCTTCGCACTGATCAAACAATTCATGGCTTTACAGGCGAACGGCATTATTGCCACTCACGATCTCCTGCTAGGCTCTCTTATCGATCTATTCCCCAAAGATATCCACAACTATTGTTTCGAAGCGGACATCACTAACAACGAACTGACTTTCTCCTACAAGCTCAGAGATGGAATTGCGCAGAACATGAATGCCTGCTTCCTGATGAAAAAAATGGGAATAGCCGTCATCGACGACTAATCCCCATTTCGTATTGAAGCTTGAATTAGAATCAGTGTCCTTTTGTCTTAGTCAGGAAAGCGGCAATAGAAGCTGCTTCACCATTCGTGAAATAACGTACGGATGTAACCGGGTTATAAGTATAGGGTACAAATTGGAACAATTGTACGGCGGCAAACTTTCTGTCTTCGGACAGCATTACATCTAAACGCAGATTTCCACTTGTTACCACCTTTGGTCAGTCGATTGCATAGAGAAATCACCCCGACTTCACCATGT
>ENA-OQJF01000125-OQJF01000125.1-human-gut-metagenome-genome-assembly--contig:-NODE-125-length-19537-cov-3.408707_pt1 | contig 19537 bp, 15 predicted proteins | sample MGYA00242595_ERZ504761 | MGnify/ENA primary metagenome ERZ504761 (study PRJEB26092, sample SAMD00036367) | human gut metagenome | host: Homo sapiens | study: EMG produced TPA metagenomics assembly of...
CCTAAATTTTACTTTTTTCCTTTTTTACTGTCTTTGTTTCTTGTATTATCTAGTTGTTTCTACTTCATCATTATTTTATCTTTTCTTTGTTGATAATAAAGCGTTGGTAGTAAGAGAGCATTAAAGTTGTTAACGGTAAAGCAATAATCATTCCCAACATTCCCATTAATGAGCCCCAGATAGAAAGTGATAAAAGGATAATGGCAGGATTTAGGCCGGTAATCTTTCCCATAATTTTGGGGACGAGAAAAGTATCCTGTATAATTTGTACGATAGCAAAGACAGCTAATGCGCACGCAATGATAATCCAGAAATTCTGTCCCGTATCCGCTGCTTTGAGGATAGCTAGCAATACAGTGGGAAGGAAACCTATGATTTGCAGATAAGGAACCATGTTGAGAGCACCGATGAAAAGTCCCAGAGCGATAGCCATTGGAAAATCAATAATGAGGAAACCTATGCTGAACAGGATACCTACGCAAAATGCCACCAAAGCTTGACCACGAAAATATCTGTTCATACCGTCCTGCACGTCATGAACCAGATTGGAGGCAAATGTACGGTACTTGTTCGGAAGCAGGTGCAACCACCCTTCGGCTATTGCTTCATAATCCAGCAATATAAAAATAACATATAATAAGATAATAAAGGACGCAAGAATGCTAAATAGAATATTGAGAGATTCTGCAAGCAAAGCCCACATCCTGGGCACGGTATCCTTGATAGCTGCAAGAATATTCTCCTCGCTTAATATACGGTTGAGCGCTTGAAGGTCGATATTCTCATGGATAAACTCGGAAAGATTTTGAGGGACGTTGTTGCCGGCACCGTTGGTGAGGTAAGTCACGAGCAAGTCATTCATTCTGCTGATTTCCGAAATCATTGGCGGTACTAACAGATAAAATAAGGATACTCCGACAACTGTAATCAGGAATAATGCACAGAGGATAGAGACGATACGACTTTTCAACTTCAGCTTGTATTGGAAGAATTTGACCAGCGGATAAACCATGTAAGCGATCAGCCACGCAATAAAGAAGGGCAATAACACTCCGCTCAGTCGTTCCACCAGCATTAATATTCCTACCACCAATACACATCCGATGGCACCACGTATAAAACTGTCGAATGTTATTTTTTCCTTTCCATATATGTAATTGTTAGTTTATATTTTTTGTCCGTCCTCTTCGAGCGCACGGAGATAACACTCCCTGCAGAGAGGCTCATATTCTGCTGTTTCTCCCAAAAGAACCTGTTTGTCATTCTTCACCGTGCGATGCGAGAAAGAAGCCAACTGTCCGCATTTCACACAGATAGCGTGCACTTTTGATACTTCGTCTGCAATGGCGCATAACTGAGGCATTGGTCCGAAAGGGTTCCCTTTGAAGTCCATATCCAGTCCGGCGATGATGACACGTACACCATTATTGGCAAGCTGGTTGCAGATATCAATTAGTCCGCTGTCGAAAAACTGAGCTTCGTCAATACCCACTACATCTATTTCGGAAGTGAATAGCAGGATACTTGCCGATGAGTCGATAGGAGTAGAAGCGATAGAGTGACTATCGTGTGAAACCACATCTTCTTCCGAATAACGGGTGTCGATAGCTGGTTTGAATATCTCCACACGTTGGCGGGCAAACTTGGCTCTTTTCATTCTACGAATTAGTTCCTCCGTCTTTCCGGAAAACATGGAGCCGCAGATAATTTCGATTCTACCTCTTCTTTTAGTCTCTTGTATATGATCTTCTGAGAATAATACCATGATATGATTTCGTGCTTCCTTGATTAAATAAATGTGTGTACAAAGGTAGCATAACTTTTTTGAAATAAAATAGTGTTGGCATTGTAACTTTCTTGTCTCGCTTTTGTAAATCCGCTCCGATACTTTTGCAGCCGTAAATCAGGATTTATTTATTAATATAATTAAATGAAAACAATGTTTAAGGTAAAAGTTTGTTTGTTGATGCTGTTGTGCAGTGTGGCTGCTGCAATGGCAAATCCCCCTGTGCCTGTTGAAAAGGTGAAAGGTACGATTAAAACGCCGAACGGAGAACCCGTTATCGGAGCTACTATTATTGAGAAAGGAACAACTAATGGTACCATAACGGATGTCAATGGTAACTTCGTATTGAAGATTATGAACAAGATAGGCGAACTGGAGGCTGCTTGTGTCGGGTTCAAAAAGGTTGTGTTTAAACCGGAAAAAGAGATTGTCAGTCTGATAATGGAAGAGGATACCAAAGTGCTTGGGGAAGTCGTGGTTACTGCCCTGGGTATCACCCGCGAGGCTAAATCATTGGGATATTCGGTACAGAAGTTGGGAGGTGACGGAGTGGTGCAAGCGCACGAATCCAATTTTGTGAACGCGTTGAGCAACCGTATTGCAGGTGTGCAGATTACGAATTCTTCTGGTGGCATCGGAGCTTCTTCGAGTATTCAGATACGTGGTCAAAACTTCGTGGGCGGATACAACTATAACAACTCTCCTTTATTTGTGGTAGACGGTGTGCCTATTAGTAATAACAATGAGCAGTCTACTCGAAGTTTCACCGGACGCCAGGACTACAATAATCCTAATTTTACATCAGGTGAAGCTGAAGTAGACTACGGAAACGCTGCCGGAGAGATAAATCAGGAAGATATTGAGAGTGTTTCTATTCTGAAAGGTCCGAACGCTTCGGCTCTTTACGGTGCACGTGCCGCTAACGGAGTGATTCTGATTACCACCAAAAGCGGGAAAGGGCAAAAAGGACTTGGAGTGACATATAGCTCTACCGTTTCTTTTGAGACTGCCCTTCGGCTTCCGGAATTTCAGAACAGTTTCGGCCAGGGGCTGGAAGGAAAATACGCTTATGTTGACGGTGCCGGAGGTGGTGTGAACGATAAGGACGTAGCCAACTGGGGCCCCGCAATGAACGGGCAGCTTATTACTCAGTTTGACTCTCCGTTGGATGATAACGGAAACCGGATTGCAATCCCTTTTGTGTCCGGAGGTAATCAATTGGAAGATTTCCTTCAGACGGGACATAATATATCTAATACAATCACGCTGAGTAACTCGAACGATAAACTGAATTATCGCTTGACGTATACTAATAATCAGCAGAAGGGTATTGTCCCTAATACCGGGCTGGCGAAGAATACGATAGGTTTGTCTGCCGGATATCAGATCATTCCACAGTTGCGTGCCGATGTGACTATGAACTATGTACATACCAACAGCGACAACCGGGCAAGTACGGGAGCGAAGAACGCTGACAACATCATGGCTATTTTCTTGAAAATGCCGCGAAATGTCAGTCTGAATTCCTTGCAGCAGCAGTGGCGTGATGGAAAAGAAAATGTAGCCCAGAATACACCTATCGGTGATGAAACGTCTACAGGAATCAACAACCCTTATTTTGTGGTCTACAATAATCTCAACGGAAATACCCGCGATCGTGTCTACGGAAATCTTCGTTTGAAATATGATATTCTCAAGGGGCTGTCTTTACAAATCCGTTCGGGGCTTGATGTATATTCGGACAAGAGAACGATGCGTCATGCCGTAACTTCACAATCTTTCTTCAACGGTTATTATCAGGAAGATGACGTTTCTTTTATGGAAATAAACAATGACTTTCTGTTGAGTTACCGTCTGCCGGATGAGGCTGTAAGAAACTTCGGGTTCAGTATTTCTGCCGGAGGAAATATGATGAACCAGATATCCAAGCGACTGGGGGCCATTGCACCGGAACTGACTATTCCCGGGGTATACAACCTGACAAATAATGCTAAACCGATTCTTGCGGGTAATTCTCTTACACAGAAGAAGGTGAACAGTTTGTATGTAACGGCACAGTTCAGCTATTTGAACGGATTGTTTCTTGATCTGACAGGAAGAAACGATTGGTCAAGCGCGTTGCCCAAGAAAAATAATTCTTATTTCTATCCTTCGGCTTCTCTGAGTGCTGTGCTGACAGACTTGTTCGATATAAGGAGCAATATCCTGACATTTGCCAAAGTAAGAACAAGTACCTCTATGGTACGTCGGGATTTGGAACCTTATCAGACGGCTTCCAACTTTATCATTTCTCAAGGGTGGGGAGGTAACTCTACTGCAACTGCCAATAATAACTATCCAAACCCGGATATCAAACCGGAGAAAGTAGTATCCTACGAGTTTGGTGGTGATTTTCGCTTTTTCAATAGCCGCGTAGGGATCGATGTGGCTTACTATAAAAGTATTACTACTGATTTGATTATTCCGATCACGCTGAATCCGTCTGCCGGATATGATACGAAACTGATGAATGTTGGAAAGATGACTAATCAGGGAATAGAGTTAATGGTCAACGTGGTTCCTGTGCGTACCAAAGACCTTGAATGGAGCTTGAACTTCAACTTCTCCAAGAATAAGAACAAAGTAGTTGCTTTGGCGGAAGATAAAGGAATCTCACGTATTCGCCAAATTGAACGGTGGGCCTCTCTGGAATTACGTACTGAAAACACTAAGGGCGATGGTTCTTATGGTTCTCTTTACGGTGATTATCTGGTATACAAAGACGGACAACTGCAACTGAAAAACGGCCTGCCGGTAGAAGAAAACGGTGACTGGGGATATTTGGGAAATGTGAATCCTGATTGGACGGGTGGTCTTGGTACGGATTTCAAATATAAGAACTGGACGTTCAGTGCGCTTTTCGGATTTCAGCACGGAGGTTCTGTTTACTCACGTACTTATATTGAAGGGATGAGAAATGGTTCGTTGAAAGAATCTCTGGCATGGCGTGATGCTGACGGAGCCGGAATGATTGTAGCAGACGGTATCGATGTGGAAACGGGACAGAAGAATACAGTGGCTGTACCGGTGAGAAACTACGTGCAGGCGTACTATGACAACGATATGATTGCCACCTTCGACGCTTCTTACGTGAAGCTGCGTGAACTGAAAATCGGATATACTCTTCCAAAGAAATGGCTGAAGAATACTCCGTTGAAAAACGTCTCTGTATCAGCTTTCGGACGTAATCTCTTTATCTGGACGGATGTCCCCAACATTGATCCGGAAGTTGCTTCTTACGATGGGCAACTGAAAGGGATAGAAACAATGTCTTTACCTTCTACCAGAAGCTTTGGATTCAATCTTAACGTAACTCTCTAATAAACAACAGAAATCATGAAAAGAAATAAAATAACTTTGTTGCTTGCCGCATTTCTACTGGTGTGTGGTTGTAGTGACTTCGAAGAGATTAATGTCAACCCCAATAATCCCCCGACTGTTCCTGCCAATCTTCTTTTGCCGACTGTTATCAGTACTGCTGTTTCTTCAATGACGGGTAGTGGCAATGGAGCTGCCGGACAGTTTATCCAACACATTAACTATATCGGAGGAAGTAACGAAAGTTTTGGGCGTTTCAATATAACCGGGGCTTCTTTCCGCGAAGAATGGAATGCTCCGATGCGTAGTGTAAAGGATATTAATCAGATCCTTGATATTGCAGAGAAAAACAATCAGCCTCAGTATAAGGCATTGGGATTGATCTGTAAAGTATATGTTCTCTCATTGATGACGGATGCGTATGGTGATATTCCGTATAATGAAGCTGGAAAAGGAGATGTCAGCGGATTGGAATTTCCGCATTATCAGGAACAGAAGGAAGTGTATCGATTAATGCTTGCCGACCTTGAAACTGCAAATCAGCTATTGAAGTCATTAAAGGCTGACGCTACTATTAGTGACGATATTCTTTTTAATGGAGATGCAGTGAAATGGCGTAAATATGCAAATTCTTTAAAAGTACGTATCCTGATGCGCCAGTCGGCGAAGAAAGATGTGTCTGCCGATATAGCTGCGATCTTCAACAATGCACAGGAATATCCCGTCTTTACTTCTATTGACGACCAGGCAACACTGGTGTATAACAATACCGTTGATTTCTACAAGTGGTATATACAACCTAAAAACCTGCCTTCTGACGGATCGGGTGTTATATTCGGAGATAATTTCCGGGTAAGTGAAGCCATAGTAGATGCTCTGCAAACCAAGGATGATCCTCGTTTACCGGTTTATGTTGCTCCGACAAAGCATTCTTTTGAAGCACATCGGGCAAATGCTTCTGTACCTTTTGTCTATCGCGGGCAACCGGCGGGACTGAGTGCGGCAGAGCAGAATGAGATTGATAAGGATGATTATTCAGTATTGAGCAGTACGATCCGAAGCGAAAGCCGTGCTTTCGTGATGACTTTTGCTGAACTTCAGTTTCTGAAAGCGGAAGCGATTATCCGAGGTATGATAACAGGGAATGCAGCCGATGAATATGCCAAAGGTATCAGAGCTTCTATGCAGAAGTGGGCTGCTATTTCTTCTGATGACGTGGACGTCTATCTGGCACGTCCGGATGTGGCATTGAATACAGCTCAGAATGAAGCATTGAAACAAATAGGTACACAGGCATGGATTGATAGTTTTCTGAATGGTTTTGAGGCATTCGCAAATTGGCGGCGTACCGGGTATCCGGAGTTGAAGGTCGGTACATCGGTATCAAGTGCTATTCCCGTGCGCTATATCTATTCGGATAACGAGCAGAACAACCCGAATCTGATTTCATGGACAAATGAGAAAATCGGACGCATGGTGAATGAAACAGATATGGTATGGTTTCAACCTCAGAAATGGAATACAAATGATAAATGATAGATAGAATGAAAAAGTTATATAGTATCGTAGGAATGTGGATCGTGTCGGCCTTTTGTTTATTGTCGGCTCAATCACGTGTTTATTCTTCAGTCGAGAATGTACATTCTCATAATGATTATTTGCAGAATGTACCTTTTTATACTGCGTACTCCACACGGTGTGCTTCTATCGAAGCTGATGTGTTTCTGGTAGACGGAGAGTTGTATGTGGCTCATAAAGAGAATGAAATTAATAAAGCCCGTAAACTCCGGAATCTTTATTTGAATCCGATCAGGGAACAATTTGAAATGAATGGCGGCTCCGGTTACCCGAACGGAAAGAGCTTCCAGCTACTGATTGACTTGAAAACAGATTATAAGGAAACAATGAAGGTGTTGGAACAGCAACTATTGGAATATCGGGATTGTTTTGATGTAAAGAAGAATCCTTTGGCAGTCCGGGTGGTTGTCAGTGGCTTTCTCCCTTCACCGGAAGAATTTTCCAATTACGCAGATTTTATTTTCTTCGACGGAAGACCCCGATTCATCTATACGCCGGAACAGAGCCTGCGTATACCCATGATGAGTACTTCTTTCCGGACATTGACTCAATGGAACGGATTGGGAAGAATGGTAGAAACCGATTACAACAAGGTAAAAGCGTTTATAGATAAAGCTCATGCCGAAGGGAAAGCGGCACGTTTCTGGGGGTGTCCCGATACCAAAACGGCTTGGAATACTTTTATGAAACTAGGATTGGACTATCTGAATACCGACCATCCTGCTTTGCTGGATGATTTCCTGAAACGTTATCCGAAGAACTTTTATACCAGCAGGGGAAAGTTTCATGAGATTTATCAACCCACCTATAAAAATGACGGAAGCAAGAAAATGCCTAAGAATGTCATTGTGCTTATCTCCGACGGCGGTGCGGGGCAAGGGCAGATGTGGGCTGCGGCTACGGCTAATGGCGGCAAGCTGAATCTGATGCAAATGAAGAATATCGGACTGTTGAAAACGAATCCGACAAATGACTATACGACTGATTCGGCTGGAGCTGGAACTGCATTGGCTACCGGGCAGAAAACCCGTAACCGCCGTATCGGTACCGACTCTCTGGGTAATAAAATACAAAACATAACGGAAGCTTTTGGCCGCAAAAGGAGTTCAGACAGGAATCATCAGTAATGACGGAATCGACGGGAGCTACTCCTTCCGCTTACTATGCTCATCAACCGGAACGGGACATGGGGCAAGAGATAGCGGAAGATTTGCTTACTTCGCCTGCAGATCTGGTGATAGCCGCACCGGTGGAGGCTTTTGCAGCAAACGATAGTCTGTTGACGAAGCAATTGCGGGAGAAGAATATAGCAGTCTGTAACCAATTGCCCCAGCTGAGTCAGGTTCCTTTAAACCAGCGTGTTATCTGTTTGCAAGGAGATGACTATGGAAAGAATTTTCGGGTGATAGAAGAATCTTTCAATACAGTGATAACCCGTCTTTCGGCAGGTAAGAAAGGTTTCTTCACCATGATAGAAGGAGCAAAAGTTGATAAAGGCGGCCACGCTAATGATTTGTATACAGTGGTGGACGAATATCTGTCTTTTGACCGCTTGGTGGGGAAAGCTCTCGAATATGCCGATCAAAACGGAGAAACATTAATACTTGTACTCTCTGATCATGAGACGGGAGGATTGACTTTATTGGACGGTGATTATAAAACCGGAACTGTAACTGGGAATTTCTTTACGAATGACCATACAGGGATTCCAACGCTTTTATATGCTTATGGCCCCTGTTCACAGTATTTCTGCGGTTTTGCTGAAAACTCATCCTTATTTGATAAAATTCTGGGTTTCTATAAGTAATAGATACTGTCGATTCTGATAATATGGATAATATCCCCGAATGTATCTTTTTGCATTGCCGAAAAGTACATTCGGGGATGTTTTTTAGTACATAATTTAATATGCAAGAACTGTTAAATTATCCATTATTTTAAGTTATTGCATAAATTATTCCTACATTCGCACCATATTAAATAATAGACGGACATGAAACAGAAGCTATTAACAGATATCGAGTTGGATGTTCATGAGTTGAAATACCTCATGGAGTCATTCTCAAAGGAGTCGACTCAGACTTTGTCTGAACTGTTGAAGCGGAGTATTACACGGATGCAGGGACATTTGGATGAACTCTTGCAGGATGTGGATACTGTTTGTGAAAGTTTGCCGCCTTCTCCTATCGTAGAAGAATATAAAGAATCAGACACTTTTGTAGCGGAACCGGAACCTCCTGTTGTGGAAGAAACAATTGAGGAGGAAGAGGAAGAACCTGTTGCTGATGAATCAGTGACAGAGGAGTCTGTATTTATTGAGGATGAGGTGAGTAAGCCGACCGTATTGGGAGAAAGTATCAAACTGTCCGCCGGAGGGTTACGTCAATCTATCAGTCTGAATGATTCATTCCGTTTCTCACGCGAGTTGTTTGGTGGAGATACAGACTTGATGAATCGTGTGATCGAACAAATATCAGTCATGAGCTCCTACAAGACTGCTGTTGCATTTCTTTCCTCGAAAGCCGATATGAACGAAGAAAATGAAGCAGCAATTGATTTTCTGGAGTTGTTAAAGAAGTATTTTAACCAATCAGCGTAATAAAAATATATGGGAAAGTTGTATGTAGTACCTACGCCGGTAGGAAATCTGGAGGACATGACCTTTCGGGCTATCAAAGTTCTGAAAGAGGTCGACTTGATTCTGGCAGAGGACACGCGCACTTCCGGTATCTTGCTGAAACACTTTGAAATAAAGAACGCAATGCAGTCCCACCACAAATTTAATGAACATAAAACGGTGGAAAGTGTTGTTAATAGAATAAAGGCAGGTGAAACAGTTGCGTTAATTTCGGATGCTGGAACGCCCGGAATTTCCGATCCCGGATTTCTTGTCGTTCGTGAATGTGTACGTAACGGTATCGAAGTAGAGTGCTTGCCGGGGGCGACAGCCTTTGTTCCGGCACTTGTAGCTTCGGGATTGCCGAATGAAAAGTTTTGCTTCGAGGGGTTTCTGCCTCAGAAGAAAGGACGGCAGACACGATTGAAGGCATTGGCAGAAGAACATCGTACAATGGTGTTTTATGAATCGCCTCACCGATTGTTGAAGACATTAACTCAGTTTGCCGAGTATTTCGGAGCTGAACGTCAGGTAACCGTGTCGCGTGAAATATCCAAGCTCCATGAGGAGACGGTTCGCGGCAGTCTGGCGGAATTGATAGAACACTTTACCGCTACCGAACCGCGGGGCGAGATTGTGATAGTATTAGCAGGAATAGACGATTAAAATAACTTCATTTAAAAACGTAAAACGTAAACGTATGAAAAAGTTAGCAGTTTTATTTGTATGCGCAGCCATGTTGGCTTCGTGTGATGGCTTTAAAGGTGGAAGTAAGGACCTGAAAGCTGAAAATGACTCTCTGTTGATGGAACTGAACCAGCGCAATGCTGAACTGGATGATATGATGGGAACTTTCAATGAAGTTCAGGAAGGTTTCCGTAAGATCAATGCTGCCGAAAGTCGTGTAGACTTGCAGCGCGGTACTATTACCGAAAATTCTGCTAGTGCCAAACAACAAATCGCTTCTGATATTGAATTCATCTCCAAGCAGATGGAGGAAAACAAAGCTCAGATTGCTAAATTGCAGGCTCAGTTGAAAAATAGCAGTTATAATTCTGCTCAGATGAAAAAGGCGGTTGCCGCTCTGACTGCTGAATTGAATGCTAAACAACAACGTATCGAAGAACTTCAAACCGAACTGGCTTCCAAGAATATCCGTATTCAGGAACTGGATGCTGCTGTAAGCGATCTATCTGCTGCCAAAGAAACGCTGGTTGCCGAAAACGAAGCGAAAGCTAAGACAGTTGCCGAACAGGATAAGAGCTTGAATGCTGCATGGTTTGTATTCGGAACAAAATCCGAACTGAAAGCCCAGAAGATTCTTCAAAGTGGTGATGTGCTGAAAAGCGCTGATTTCAACAAGGATTATTTCACTCAGATTGATATCCGTACAACAAAAGAAATCAAGTTGTACTCTAAACGTGCTGAGTTGTTGACTACTCATCCTGCCGGTTCTTACGAATTGGTGAAAGATGACAAAGGTCAGTTGACTTTGAAGATTACGAATCCTACTGAATTCTGGAGTATATCCAGATACTTGGTTATTCAGGTAAAATAAGGTAGACACCTCTTTTGAATTGCCAATGTGCTGATTCCTGAATGCAAGAAATTAGCACATTGGCTTTTTGTTTCTTATATATACCCCCGTAACTGTTGATGAAATATAGAAATCTTTTTTTTGATCTTGACGACACTATCTGGGCTTTTTCCCGTAATGCTCGCGATACTTTTGAAGAAGTCTATCGGAAATATTCATTCGAACGTTATTTTGATTCGTTCGATCATTATTATACGATTTATCAGCAACGGAATACCGAACTCTGGATTGAATATGGTGAGGGGAAGATAACGAAGGATGAACTGAACTGGCAACGTTTTTCTTATCCTTTGCAGGCGGTAGGAGTGGAGGATGAGACCTTGGCTGAAAAGTTCTCGGAAGATTTCTTCGCAATTATTCCTACCAAAAGCGGTTTGATGCCTTATGCGAAAGAGGTGTTGGAGTATCTGGCTCCGAAATATAATCTTTATATACTGTCCAACGGTTTTCGGGAATTACAATCACGTAAAATGCGTTCAGCAGGCGTAGACATCTACTTTAAAAAGGTTATCCTTTCCGAAGATCTCGGGGTACTGAAGCCGTGGCCTGAAATATTCAACTTTGCTCTTTCCGCCACTCAGTCCGAACTGCGCGAATCATTGATGATTGGTGACAGTTGGGAAGCGGATATAACCGGGGCACATGGAATAGGGATGCACCAGGCTTTTTACAATGTAACCGGTCGTACCTCATTTCCTTTTCAGCCTACTTATCACATTTATTCTTTGAAAGATTTGATAGATTTATTATAGATTTTATGGATTAAGTCGTATTTTGTCGTGTTTAATAAATGCATAAAAATGCGATACTGCCATGGATAGTACACTTCTCCCGTTTGCCTTGCTTTGTTTCACTTCGTTCTTTACGTTGACCAATCCTTTGGGGACAATGCCCGTCTTTCTTACAATGACTCATGGAATGACGGATAAGGAACGTCAGTCTATCGTGCAACGTGCCACCATTGTGTCGTTTGTCACATTAATGGTTTTTGTTTTTGCCGGTCAGTTTCTTTTTAAGTTTTTCGGGATCTCTACTGATGGATTTCGTATTGCCGGTGGGGTGATTATCTTCAAAATCGGTTTTGATATGCTTCAAGCCCGCTACACGCCGATGAAGTTGAAGGATGAAGAAATAAAAACTTATGCTGATGATATTTCAATTACTCCTCTCGGGATACCAATGTTGTGTGGTCCCGGAGCGATAGCGAATGCTATTGTTTTGATGCAGGATGCTCACAACTTCGAAATGAAAGGGATTTTGATAGGAACTATCGGACTGATTTATCTGCTGACTTTCTTTATTCTCCGTGCTTCCACGAAATTGGTGAGTGTCTTGGGAGAGACGGGGAATAATGTAATGATGCGTCTTATGGGATTGATCTTAATGGTGATCGCAGTAGAATGTTTCGTCAGTGGGTTGAAACCGATATTGGTGGATATAGTGAGAGAAGGGATGGTTGGTGTCTTAAAATAAGAATAGTGAAAAACCGGGTAGTGGAAAAGTTACTCACTACCCGATTTTTTGTTGTTTGCAGATGAATGAATTATCTGTTACCGCCTGCCCACCAGACTTTTTCGTTATAAACATACTGTCCATTTCCATAAGCAGCTTTCACTTCTGCGTTTGTCGTTGTGTCACTATTGCCATATGGACAACGTAAGGGGAAAGGCTTGGTATTCTGTAATTGAATGAAACTTTCAGTAGGTGCTGTCATTCTACGGAGGTCATTATAAGATTCTGTAGCTTCTCCGGAAGCTCCCCATAGTGCAAAATATTTTTGTATCATGGTAGTTTTCAGAGGCTCATTCGTATATGTAGCTTCTACAGTGTTGTCAAAATAGCTATTCGCTTCTTCTTCCGTGATAGCGCTAGCTGGGTTTAGTAATGTGTTTCCCAATTCTTTTCTGGAAATACTAAAACTGTTCTCTGCATTTAGCAATCCGGCTACCACAGCCTCTTTCAAGGCGCTTTTTGCATCACGTCCCAATCGGCATAAAGCTTCTGCTTCTAAGAACTTTAACTCATGGAAGCTCATTAAAAGAGTAGGGGCTGTTGCTGAATACATAAACAGAGATGTACCATATTTGCTGGTTCCTTGTTCCGGTGTTCCGCTAGGTGCATATACATCAGTATCAGGAGTCCCCGGAGCTTGTGCTTTTCCTTCTTTCTCTTTGTCTAGTTTTGTAATGAATGCCCTGGACAGACGTGGGTCATTATATTCAGCTAGTTTGCTTCTCATGCTTTCGCTTGCTCCCAATGCTGCACGTGCTTTGAAGAAACCATAAAGTGGATTTATGTTATTGACATCATATACACTGAATGCTGCCTGTTCTTCTGTGTTTTTAAAAGACTTGCTTACATACTCCAACACTTTCTCCATATCAGCGTCTTTATTAGTTGACCTTTGAAGTAGGTGCATCGTATAGCGTGCTTTCAGGGCATATGCAAATTTGAGCCATTTTTCTGCATCTCCTTGGTAAAGTAAATCTTGACTGGATGGATCTATTAAATCCTCTTGTTGTAAGTCTGCAATAGCGTCATCCAGATATTGCATTGCTTGTTTATAAATATCCTCTTGTTTATCCATTTTGGGATTTAGATAAACGGGGGAACCATTTTCGTCAACTAAGGCAGCTTGGCTGCACGGAGCATCGCCAAACATATCTGCTATTAATGCACAGTTGTAGGCTGCTAATACTTCGGCCATGCCTTTGGTTGTATAATTGCCGTAATCTATCCCTCCATCACTACATTGGTTAATTATGATACGGGCGGATTTTAATGTTGAGTACAGGTTGTTCCATGTATTATTGAAAGTGGAAGATGATGTCGGTTCACTTTCTCTGGTTTCTGCATAATACAATTGATTGTCAACACCTACTTCATATTCAATATATGAAGATAGATAAGTATTTAAGTCTCCTCCTGCATTTGAAAACGCGGTAGAGGTTATTACATCAGTTAGGATAAATCTTCCAGCCACGCTTTGTGTGTGTCCATGATCTTTATTTATTCTATCCATTGCATCTTCCGAACATCCGGAAAGGACAACTGATAAAACGCCAACGGCAAAAAATCCTTTAATTATAGTATATGTTTTCATCTTTCTTTTTAGCTAATTAGAATTTTACATTAAATCCGAAGCCATAACTGGCCGTTCCGGGTAAAAGAGAAACGTTCGAATGCGCCTCCCATATTGTCATTGCCTTGTGAAGCCTCTGGGTCGAATCCTTTAAATTCTGACCAAACTAATATGTTACGTGCAAAGACATTTACGTTTACGTTTAGCCATTTTTTGGAGAGGACCGGATAGCTTATGGATAATTCACGTAACTTAATATAAGAGTTGTCATAAATATAAGACTCGTCAATAGACCTTCTTCTTGTGAAATAGGATTGAGCATCAGATACCTTTATGTCATTAGGAGCATAAATCGGATTTCCATTGGTATCTTTACCCGTTTCTTTAACTGAGTTTTCTACAATAAAATCAGTTTTACGCATATCTCCAGATAATTTACTCACACCGTAATAGTTCATCTCGCCAGCGGTACCGGAATACATTTGACCGCCTTGTTTCCAATCAAATACAGCTGAAATGCGGAACTTGTATAATTCAATATTAGTATTGAACCCCAGGCGGAAATCGGGAGATACAGTTCCGATGACCGCATCTTCTCCTTGCATGGGGAGCCCGTTTTGATCTACAACTATCTTACCTTCATTATTGCGCATATAGCTTTTTCCATAGATTACAGGGAATTTGTCACCAATTCCGGCACGTACTTGTGGAGTAACAAAACCTCCTAACATAATGCTTTCTACTCCTGGAGCCAGTTCATCAACATAATTGTCGATTTTGGAGAAGTTGAAGGCAAAATCAAGTTTAAAGTTCTTTGTATCTACCGGAGAAATGCCCAAGGTCACTTCATGAGTATTAGTATGTATCTTACCTCCGTTCATTATCATACTTGAGGCTCCGGTTGAACCGGCTAAAGGAACTTCAAATATCTGATCCTTTACATTCTGACGGGAGTAAGTATAATTCAATGTGACCAATCCGTTGAAGAAAGTAAGATCAGCTCCTATCTCGTATGATTTTGTATTCTGTGGCTTTAAGTTGGGATCATATACTTTATAGTATGGTACATAAGCCATTGCTCCGGCTATTGGGTATACAATAGGATTCCCCATATAGAAACCGACCACCATAAGCGGGAGTGTAGTAATAGCTTTGTAGTATAATCTCCTGCCATACCTACTTCTGCGTAGGAGGCACGTATTTTACCGAAAGTTAATATATTGTTCTTTAACGGTGCCAATTCTGTAAAAATGAATCCTAATGAGACTGATGGATAAGTGAAAGAACGATTGTTACGAGGCATACTTGAAACGATGTCATTACGTATACTTCCACTTAAGTAGAGCATTATTTTTCCATGCAACTGATACATTTGACAAAATTACCTACGGTTCGTTTTTTATTGTATTGACTTTCATTGGAAAATACAGAAGCATTATTTAAGTAGATTCCAGCCCGGAAAGTTTGAAATTCATGCTATACGCATATTCGTATTTTGTCTTTTTTATTCAACAAAATTCATTACCGTATTAAAGCGTCTAATGCCCATTCATCATTAATATTCCATGTGTAAGAGGCAGTCAGTAATGAGTTTAGCTCATTAACAGTATAGTGATATTCCGAATCTTCACCTGTAGCGGCCCAAGTGCTTCCATATCCATAAATTTCAGAATAGTTAGTTGTATAAGCATCGTCACCTATTTGATACTTAATATCCAGTTTATGGTTGTCGGTCCCGAATTTAGTGGAGTATTTCACAAAGGCATTTCCAAAGAAGCGTTGTGAACGTTCTGAAAATTGATTATTATCGACAGCCCAGTAAGCATCGTCAATCCAATCACTACGATAGGTATTTTGAGTATATAGGTCACCTTCTATATGGGAAGGAATGCCTGCCATATTATAACTAACAGGAGCATTGTAAACAGTAGCAACTACACTTGTGTTGGCAGTAGATTGTTTTGTGATCTTTGAAGTCACAAAATTCCCATTAAATCCGGTAGTCCAGTTGGGGTGCAGTTGTGCTTCTGCTGATAATTTTACATTGTATCTATCCATACCTGTTGAGGGAACAATACCATTGGTAGTGGTATTTCCCATAGAGAAAGAGTAGTTCCCTTTATCAAATTTTTGGGCTACATTCACATTGTTGCTCCACGATACACCAGTTTCGAAGAAGTCTTTCATGTTGTTATATGCTTTTGGAGTAGCCCAAGGGTCCATACCGGCTGCTGCAAGCTGAGGAACGTAATACCTGTCTGGTTGTTTACCATACTTATTGGTGTAACTATTATTAGTATTTCCACCATAGTTAGGATCATTAGGTAATTCTGAGATTCTAGGACCCCATGCAAAAGGTGATAAGGGGTCAAATACTCCTTTAGAGCCTTGTGCGTATTCTTGTTGTAACTCTGGCAGGGTTGAGATCTTATCGAATGAAAGGTTGGTGCTAAAAGTGATGTTTGGTTTCCCTTTATTTGCTCCTTTACCACTTTTAGTAGTGATAACAATAACACCGTTCGAGGCCCTCATTCCATATAATGCAGAAGCAGCCTGTCCTTTCAGTATATTAATACTTTCGATGTCGTTAGGATCAATATCGACTGCACGATTAGCATAGTCTGTGCCATATGCTCCGTCAGTAAGAGATGTACTAACATCGGCAGTAGAAGCAATTGGCATACCGTCAATTACATATAAAGGGGTATTATCTCCTGTGAAAGAACGGGAACCGCGAATGGTTATTTTAGAAGAGGCTCCCGGCATACCCGATGAAGGAGTGATGTCAATACCTGATACTTTTCCTTGTAATGCACCTGCTAAATCCGTATTGGCCGCCCGTGTCAGTACATCTGATTTTACATCTTGTACAGCATATCCTAATGCTTTTTTCTCACGTGAGATACCCATTGCTGTCACAACTATCTCATCTAATTTTTGTGCATCAGCTTTCAGTATGACTTTTAAGGTCGGTTTAATAATGACTTCCTGAGTCTGCATTCCAATATACGAAATCTGCAAAGTCTTTGCAGAACTTGGTACATTTGCCAAATTAAAATTACCATCCACATCTGTGATTGTACCTTGAGTAGTACCTTTTACTAACACAGAGGCGCCAACAACTGGCTGCCCGTCTTCTTCAGAAATCACAACACCTGTGATCTTCTGAGTTTGGGCAGTTACCAGACTTATGCCCACAAAAAGGCATGCCAATAACAGCATCAATTTTCTTTTCATAAATTCTCTCTTAAAGTTTAACTTTACATTAATTGTTTCTTTACTCTAACAATTTGCAAATATATTAATAAATATGAAACCAACAATTCATTTAATAAAAAGGTTAGCAAATATGGCATTCTGTTATTCAATTGCTAATATTTATGCTAATAAGCATAGATATTGGCTGCAAAAAGTTTTTGATTTCAAAACTCAGAAGCGACACTTTGCAAAAGCAAAATGCTCATTTTAATATTTCACATACTCATTTTTAGTCACAAAACACCTCTATTAACAAACCTTTTTGCTTATTTTGAAAAAAACATCAATAAAAAGTGGCATTTAATTTAAAGTTTTGTGAATACTTCATTTTTGAGGATTTATTTTTTTAGAGATATTAATGCATATTCAACCCTGGCGTAGCACAGAACTACGTCTAATTTGTTCTATTATTAATTAAAAAACTGAAGTATGGAAAAGATTAGTTACAACCTTGTGTTTAACAGAAAAAAAGATTGAATAAAAAGGGAATGGCATTAGTACAGGTAGAAGCTTATTTAAATAGAAGAAAAATATATTTCTCTACTAAGATATACCTTAAACCTGAACAGTGGGATACGAAACGTAGAATGGTAAAGGGACATCCTAATGCAGACGTATTGAATCGTATGTTATACGAGCACATTGCGGCTATTGAACAAATAGAACTTGGATTATGGCAACAGGGGAAGAGTATTTCTTTGGAGTTATTAAAGGATTCCATCGATAAACCTGTAAGCAACGGTAGATCGTTCTTAACTTTCTTCAGAGAAGAAGTCGCTAATTCTTCTTTGAAAGAAAGCACCAGACAGAATCACCTGTCTACTCTGGAGCTACTCCAAGAATTTAAGAAGGAAGTACAGTTCACGGACCTGACATTTGAATTTGTGTCTTCATTTGACAATTATCTGCAATCCAAGGGATATCACCTGAATACGATTGCCAAACATATGAAACATTTGAAACGTTATGTTAACGTCGCTATAAATAAGGATTATATGGACGTGCAGAAATATGCATTCAGAAAATATAAAATAAAAAGTGTAGAAGGCAGACATAGTCATCTATCACCGGAAGAATTGCATAAATTGGAGGATTTACAGCTAGGAGGAAAATATGCTAAATTGCAAAAGACAAAAGATTCCTTTTTATTTTGCTGTTACGCCGGATTACGATACTCCGACTTTACCAATTTGACATCTGCAAATATTGTTGAGTTTCAACAGGAAACGTGGCTTATTTACAAATCAGTCAAAACTGGTATTGAGGTACGTCTACCATTATATCTATTGTTTGAAGGGAAAGGCATTCATATATTGCAGCGCTATAAGGATGATCTTAATCGTTTTTTCAAATTGAAAGATAATTCGAATATTAATAAGGAACTGAGTATATTAGGGAAACTGGCAGAAATTGATAAACGTATATCATTTCATACCGCCCGCCATACAAATGCTACCTTATTAATATATAGTGGTGCTAATATCACTACTGTACAAAAGTTGTTAGGACATAAAAGTGTAAAAACGACTCAGGTATATGCGAATATTATGGATATAACTCTTGTACGGGATCTTGAAAAAGCAATCTACTCAAAAGCCGGTGGCAAACATAAAGGAAACTAATCCTAAATCTTCCAGGATTAAGCTCTCCGGATACTATTAGTTAGTACTCGTTATGCATAGCTTTATTCGTCTAACAACTGTTAAACTTTCGTCTGACAGTTGTTTCTCTTTCGTCTAACAGTTGTCAGACGAAAAAACAACATCTGTCAGACGAATAAAATTATGCAATAACAAAGATTGATTTATTAAGTACGAGAAGTAGATAGTTACTAACTTAAAAATAATCCACAACCGTACGGAAAGAAGTAAATCATTTTAATTTATAAAATAAGATACCACATAGTAATAAATAAAACCTATTTTTATTAACATCTGAGGAATATTCTCAATTAAGTAATTCTAGTATTTGCATTCAATGGAAATTGTTGTGGAACAAAATAACAAAGTCAAAGTGGGTTCTTTTCAAAGTCTAAACGATTATTTACTAAATACTTATCTCTTTTTCAAGTAGATATTTAGTAGCACAATTTCTGTTTTTATATCATTGCTACTATAAATAATAAGCTATAAATTAAAGATATAGGTTGTTTTTTATTAAGAAGAATGACAAGATACTTATGTTTTGCAAATAGTTATAATCTATTGATAATAAGAGCAATATCGAACGACCAAGTTCTGCAAAGACTTTGCAGATTTCGTA